>ERZ791626.41-NODE-41-length-123434-cov-15.214291_pt1 | contig 123434 bp, 100 predicted proteins | sample MGYA00510266_ERZ791626 | MGnify/ENA primary metagenome ERZ791626 (study PRJEB30046, sample SAMN00715208) | human gut metagenome | study: EMG produced TPA metagenomics assembly of the A metagenome-wide association study of gut microbiota in type 2...
CAGATATAAGAACAAACTTACAACTGAATCCTGTTTCCATTTACACAAAATTTTGGACAGTGTCTTCTTATTCTTCTCTGTTACTATAATATCTCATGAACTGAGTGCGTTCGAATGGATTGATTTCGCCAGCTGATTCTGCGTTCATCTTGCCTTTGAATTGTGACAGGCTTTCATAACCTTTTTCGTCCATCCATTCACTTAGTTCTTTTTTCATATTCTCTATTTCTTTTGCACCATATTGATAAATTACACTGCATACTTCAACAGCAGCTGCGCCAGCCAAAATAGATTTAATAACTCCTTTGCCGCAATGTACGCCACCCGAAACAGCGTAATCCAAACGTGGAACAGCTGCTGAAGCAATAGCTGTCCAGCGCAGACGGTCGGGCAGTTCATTAGGAGTACTCATTACATTGGCACTGGTGAAAGCCATGGTGTCGATGTTTATATCAGTCTGATAAAAACGGTTGAATAGAACTACAGCTGCAGCTCCGTTAGCATAAAGCTGATTAATCAACGCAACCGGATTTGTAAGGTTGCTTCCCAATTTCATGATTACAGGGATTTTTACTACTTTCTTGATGTGGCAGAGAATGTCTATATGACGTTGTTCGAAACTGCCTGGAGTGTAATCCTTATCTGTCTGTAGAGATAGGATATTAATTTCCAGAGCATCTGCTCCTGCTTTTTCCATCATTGTAGCAAAATCTACCCATTCGCTGTCACTGTAACAGTTGATGCTAGCTATAACAGGAATATGACATATTTTTTTTGTTTCTTCTATTAAATTGATATGTTCGTTAAGCGCATGAGAACGTACGTAAGCTCCCAGATAGTCGTCTGCTTCTGGTGAACCATAGCCCTGCATTGATCCTGCTTGCATGCTGATTTGTTCTTCAAAGACTGATTTCAGAACAACAGCTCCAGCGCCGGCTTCTTCTAGTTTTTTTATTTTTTCAGCACTGTTAGTAAGTCCCGAACTACTGATAATAATAGGGTTCTCAAGTGCTAATCCTGCGAATGTTGTTTTTAGTTGTGCCATATTAGTTAGATTTTAATAGTTTCTGTTTCCAAAAATTTTGCTCCCTATGCGTACCATTGTACTTCCTTCTTTTACGGCTATCGGGTAGTCGTGTGACATTCCCATAGAGATTTCTTTAAATTCAGGGCGATCGGAAAAGAATTCTTGTTTCAGCTCATCAAAAAATACTTTTAGAGAATGAAATTCGTTGGCAATTTCTGTTTCGTCCTCAGTATTCGTCGCCATACCCATAACACCTGCGATACAGATATTGTTCAGATTTTTCCATTCTCCTGTACGAAGCATTTCCCGACAGCTGTCGAATGTAAAGCCATATTTGCTTTCTTCCTGTGCTATGTGAATTTCGAGTAAGCAGGGAATAGTGCGTTCGTGCTTGGCGGCCTGCTTATTTATCTCAACCAGTAATTTATAGGAATCGGCGGCATGTATCATTGCGATGTAGGGTGCAATGTATTTTACTTTGTTGGTTTGTAAGTGTCCGATAAAATGCCATTCAATATCTTTCGGTAATTGTTCATGCTTGCCGGATAGCTCTTGTTCTTTGCTTTCGCCAAAAATGCGTTGACCTGCCGAATATGCAGCTTCGATAGCTTCGGCAGGATGGAACTTTGATACAGCTACAAGGCGTACATTTGTCGGTAGTTCCGCTATTACTTCCTTTAAATTAGCTTGAATATCCATTTCTGATTGTTGTTTTTTTCAGTCTTATCTTTTATCGGCATCTGGAAATTCCGGCTTAACGTCTGGTTCGGCAGAATAGGGATATACATCCATAATTGCTGTTTCTGCAATCGAAGCAATGACGTAATCGGCCATTGTGCCTTTCATTCCTTCATCCAGCTTTTTTACAGCATCCCGTAAGTCGGAAGCTTGTACCAGTACGTTTGTTGCTGTTTTCTTTTCAGCGCCGCTTTTTTCATCGAGTGTAATGAAATACAGTTTGCATTTAAACCAGCGGTCGGCTGCATCTTCTTCACATGGGAATAGTTCACTATAGTTAGCTCGTTTAATGTCTGCTACCGTAAATTCTCCGCTGATGAATGGGGTTATTTCTTCGATGATGCGTGATTCAGCTTCTGTAAAACTGAGTGCATCTACCAGATAAGGTTCTGTTACTTTTTTGTTCATGCCGTTCTCCGCAACTTTTTCGTAGCGGATTTTACATTCGAACCAATTATGCATCATAATGAATTTTTTTCTGTGTTAGTTTGACAATGTTCATGCAAATGTACACTAAAATTTTAATAAAAACTCTTACACTGATAATTTATTTGTTCATTCGCGTGGCTTGCACCGATTCTGTTGCATGAACTCTTGTATCTCATCGGCATGGCTTCCCTGAAGCAGAATATGGTGGTTGCCCAATGGATTGGTCAGGAAGTAGCTGACAGGCTTGTTTAGCTTGATTTTTAATTGTGTACGGCAGGATGTTGAAAGATTTGTATTTTCAGTCATATAACCTTCTGCTAGATAATATTCGTCCAGACATTCACTACCACACTTGAAAATTGTTACATCTCCTTCGTGCATCAGTCCTTGTATAGCAATTCCGCTTTGGGTCTCAAAATGGTCGCGTATGATAAATTCATTAACCATTTTAGTCGCAATAGAGCAGTGGGCTAACAGAAGCTCGTTGCGTTTGACGTCGATAAATGATGGATTTCCCATAAATGAGGGTTGTCCGGTTACGGCCTTAGCCATCAGCATGGTCATGATAGCTTGTAAATCACCTTCGCAACCGGCCGGTATTCCTTCATTATTTAATAAGGATAGTGCCAGACATCCTGTGGTATTCAATTGTTTTACAAGGGCAAAACAAGATAAGGCTATTGCATCTAGTTGCTCTGATACACATAGCTGTTTGATGGCTTTGTATAAACGCATGGCCTTTAAAAGATCTTCGGCTGTAGCATCCTGACATGCTTTTGCTTTGTTGGCAAAGATAGAAGCTTCAAGTCCGATTTCATCATCTGTGATTTCATAGAACCGTTTGTAGACTTCCTGAAGAGGTATGTCTATATAGTTTACTCCCCATCGTTGACTTGCCAATAAATAGTCCACATGGCTGGCTACCAGCCATGAAGCCGGAGTTCCAATGACTCCGATACGTTTGCCTTTTAACGAACGTTTGGCTGCAAAAGCTTTGTGGTGTAATAATACTTGTTTTGCCATATCGCTTGTATGGCCATGGATAATGCGTACTTTCATGTCCTTATTGCGTACACAGGCTGCTATTTCCAGAGCGGCAGCAAGCGAGTTGTTCAATCCGTCAGAGAGTAGTGTAATAGGGTAGGGAAGTATACTGAAATTTCTGATGACACAATCTTCTACACCTCCGCTTGCTATAAATGCCATTTTATATGCATTGGCTGGAATACTTTCTACTTCTTTATAGTTTACTAAATGGAGGGTAAAATGCTTTTCTAAAGCCATGAACAATTCTTTATGGCTTTGATAAATTTGCTCCATTTTATAACTTCCGGATGTGAATATAATAAGGTATAAATTCATAGCTCTATATGTAATGGTTTAACATTTACGAATATACATTTTTTTCTTTTTGGCTCTCTGAAGTTGTGTGAAGTTTTTATGTTTTTTGATAGAGTTTAGAGCCTGTTTAGTCTTTTCACTCAATACGTCTTTGGATTTATTTTATAAGAAATGTTGTGCATTTTGTTCTTTCGGGTTATATTTGTAGCCACATTAAAATCAAATTGTTTATTTATGCCACAAATATCCATTAGAGGAAACGAAATGCCAGAGTCACCTATTCGTAAGCTGGCTCCTTTGGCTGAAGCTGCAAAAGGAAGAGGAATTCATGTATATCATCTGAATATTGGTCAGCCAGACCTGCCTACACCTCGAGCGGCCCTCGATGCGATTCGTAATATAGACCGTACAGTTCTCGAATATAGTCCCAGTCAAGGTTATCGTAGCTATCGTGAAAAACTGGTGGGCTATTATAAAAAATACGATATAAACCTTGATGCTGATGATATTATTATTACTACCGGAGGATCTGAAGCTGTTTTGTTCGCTTTTATGAGTTGTCTGAATCCGGGTGATGAAATTATTGTGCCCGAACCTGCATATGCTAACTATATGGCATTTGCTATTTCGGCGGGAGCTATAATTCGTACAGTAACAACGACGATTGAAGAAGGGTTTTCTTTGCCTAAGGTAGAAAAGTTTGAAGAATTGATAAACGAACGGACCAAAGGTATTTTGATTTGTAATCCCAATAATCCGACTGGTTATTTGTATACTCGTCGGGAAATGAATCAGATTCGCGATTTGGTTAAGAAGTACGATTTATTCTTGTTCTCTGATGAAGTTTATCGCGAATTTATTTATACAGGTTCTCCATATATTTCAGCATGTCATTTAGAAGGAATCGAAAAGAATGTTGTCTTGATTGATTCTGTTTCTAAGCGTTATTCTGAATGTGGAATCCGTATCGGTGCTCTGATAACCAAGAATGAAGAAGTCCGTAAAGCTGTTATGAAATTCTGTCAGGCACGTTTAAGTCCTCCTTTGATTGGGCAGATTGCGGCAGAGGCTTCGCTTGATGAACCGGAAGAGTATTCTCGTGAAATGTATGATGAGTATGTAGAGCGTAGAAAATGTCTGATTGATGGCTTGAACCGTATTCCAGGAGTATATTCACCTATTCCTATGGGGGCTTTCTATACCGTGGCAAAACTTCCGGTTGACGATGCGGAAAAGTTCTGCGCATGGTGTTTAAGCGATTTTAATTATGAAGGAGAAACTGTAATGATGGCTCCTGCAGCAGGCTTTTACACGACTCCGGGTGCAGGTCGCAATGAGGTACGTGTTGCATATGTTCTGAAAAAAGAAGACCTGGCGCGTGCTTTGTTTGTGTTGCGTAAAGCCCTTGAAGCATATCCCGGACACGTAGACGAATGATATGAACTGGAAGCTTTTTATTGCACGCCGTATCTATAAAGATAATGAAGGCGGAAAGGAAGTTTCAAAGCCAGCCATACGTATTGCGATGGCTGGAATTGCTATTGGGCTGGCTGTAATGATCATCTCGGTGGCGGTTGTCATTGGTTTTAAGCATCAGGTACGCGATAAGGTTATCGGTCTTAGTTCGGACATTCTTGTTACTAGTATGGATGAGGCTCAGGCATACCAGACAACTCCGGTTGCCGGAGGAGACAGTGTGATGCAAGTGTTAAGAAGCTTACCTTCTGTGAGCCATGTACAGCGTTATGCCAGTAAGCCGGGGATGATTATGACTGCTGATAATTTTCAGGGAATGCTTCTGAAAGGTATAGCTCAGGAGTATGATATGACTTTTTTGCAAAACCATCTTCTTGAGGGAGAAATTCCAGCATTTACAGATTCGATAGCCAGCAATAAAGTTCTTGTATCGAGAACCATTGCCGACCGTTTGTCTTTAAAGGTTGGGGATAATCTGTATACTTATTATCTGGAGAACAATATTCGTGCTCGTCGACTTACTGTTTCTGGTATTTATCAAACAAATTTTTCTGCCTATGACGATTTGTTTTTGATAACGGATTTATATACAGTCGTTCGTCTGAATAATTGGGAAAAAGACCAGGTGGGAGGATTGGAGATTGAAGTCAGTGATTATGCATTACTCGAGCAGGTCAACGATAATATACGTGGTTTGTTTGATGAAAAGAGTGATCGATACGGCAATATGTATTATTCGCGTACAGTAGAAGAAGTATATCCTCAGATATTTGCATGGTTGGATTTGCTTGATGTTAATGTGTGGGTTATTCTGATTCTGATGGTTGGTGTTGCAGGATTTACTATGATTTCCGGACTGCTGATTATTATATTGGAACGTACAAATATGATAGGGGTGCTGAAAGCATTGGGAGCTGATAATACTGCTGTCCGAAAGATTTTTCTTTCGTTTTCCGTACTTCTTATCAGAAAAGGTATGCTGTGGGGAAATATTGTCGCTCTTTCTTTCTGTATTCTACAGTATTACTTCAAAATCGTAAAACTAGATCCGGCGACATATTATGTCGATTCTGTTCCTGTTGAGCTGAATATAGGAGTCTGGCTGTTGTTGAATATCTGTACATTGATAGTTTCTGTTTTAATGTTGGTAGGACCTTCCTATCTTGTCAGTCGTATTCATCCGGCTAAATCCGTAAGATTCGAATAAGGGTATTTTTACAGTAACCATATAAAAATGTCCTGATATTTTAAAGAAGGTTATCGACTTTCACTAAAATATCAGGACATTTTATATGTCTTGGTATGAGGCTATCCTATTTTGCTGATTTTCTTCAGACGTTCTTCATCAATTAGCTTTATCTTACGTCCGTCAATAATAATCAGTTTTTCTGTTGCGAAATTAGATAAGGTACGAATAGCATTCGAAGTAGTCATATTGGATAAGTTAGCCAAATCTTCTCTTGACAAATAAATGCTAAGTGTACATTGATCTTCTTCTACTCCATAAGTATCTTTAAGGAACAGAAGTGATTCGGCAAGACGTCCTCGAATGTGTTTTTGAGTCAGGTTTACCGTACGTTCATCCGAAATACCCAAATCTTTTGATAATTGGCGAATAAAGAACATTGCCAGATCTGCATTTTCCTGAATTAACTTGATAATGACAGGCATGGGTATCAGACACATTGTACATGGCTCGAATGCCGCTGCTGCTGTTACAAAGTTTTCCTCTGCAAAGTAAGCACGATAAGCAAAGTATTCTTTATTCTTTATGACACGAATAATCTGACTGCGTCCGCCTACACCATCCTTGTATATCTTTACTTTGCCACTGAGCAGGCACATCAGGTGCATGGGAGTTTCTCCTTCACAGTAGATTGTTTCGTTTTTTTTATATTTCTGTATTGTAAAATTTTGCGCAAGTAATTCACGTTGCGATTCGGTAAGAGGCTGCCACAAATCAGGGATACTTTCGGCAATCTCGGCTTCTGTTAATTCCTTCTTGACCATAACTGCTATAAAACCATGTTTTGTAGCACAAAGGTAGGAAGAAAAATTTAAAAACTTAATTTTATCCTTGAAAAATGTTGTGTGTACATATGGATTTGTTATATATTTGCTTCTGTTTATGGGAAAATTAAGAAATATATATCATATTATATTCCGATTGTTAATGTACCTTCTTGCTTTAAGTTTTGCCACTGAAGCAAGGGGAGGGGATAATATGCCGTCTTATCTTTCCAAACCACATGTTACCGATTCTGTACTTTCCCATATTTTTCATTCGGCATCAGTCTATGCTCAAGAGGTGGGAGAGTATAAAGCCGATTTGTACCTGAAAGGTCGGTTGCAGATTCATAAGCAAAATAGAATCATCAAGTATGTTCCTTCTATGTTTCGTTTTGAGAAGGGAGTAAATGACTATATACATGAGTCCATCAGCGAATTACATTATACGGCTCCTCATATATACGACCGGAAGATTCGTGCTGTTTCTACAACTTTTACGGGAGGTAACAGCCGTTTTTTTGATATAATGGATTTTGTTAAGTTTAATATTTATGCTCCTTCGTTGATGGAAGACAAAGTTCTTTCACCACTTAACGAACAGTCTAGTGTACATTATTATTATCTGCTTGATTCGATCGATTACTGGAAGGAGGGAGAAGTTTATAAAATACGTGTAATACCCCGTTATCGTAGTACCCAGTTGCTTGAGGGATTTTTTTGGATAACTACGAATGACTGGACGATACGTTATCTGAATTTTCATGGAACGTACGACCTGATTCGCTTTCATGTGGCAATGCGTATGGGGGAGACGGAAAAAACAAAGTATCTTCCTCAGCTGATAAATTTGGATATCGTATTTAAGTTTTTGCGTAATAACCTGGAAATGAATTATACGGGCTGGCTAAAGTATGATGAGGTTATTTTTAAGAAAAAAGAAGAAATGGATGTACTGCTGAAGAAACGGCATAAATATAATTTGTCTAATTCTTACACGTTAACTTGTGATACCACACGTTTGGTTCAGGATCGTGATTCGTTTGCCTGTATTCGTCCTTTGCCTCTTACCGATTGGGAAGACAGTTTATATTTGTCTTTCGATGAGCGTCGCCGCAAGGAACAGGGAGATACTTTGCAAAGAGTAGAAACTAAATTTAAGAAAAATCTGGTGTATATCGGACAGTTGGGAGATGCCTTGATTAGTAGTTATGATATTGATATATCTAAAGTTGGTAATATTACATGCTCTCCTTTAATAAACCCTTTGCTCGTAAGTTATAGCCATCGCAATGGAATTTCGTATCGTCAGGAGTTTAAATATAATAAACTTTTCCACGATGGGAGATTATTGCACATCGTACCTCAGATCGGTTATAATTTTACGAAGAAAGAGCTTTATGCTAAAATGGATGCAGAATATGTTTACAACCCTATGAAACATGGATCTGTTTCTGTGAATGTAGGAAACGGTAACAGTATCTATAGTAGTTTGGTGCTCGACCAACTGAAAGAAATGCCGGACAGTCTGTTTAGCTTTGATGGGCTTGAACTGGATTACTTTAAGGATGTATATCTGAATATTTCTCATAATATTGAGATTATAAACGGACTGACTTTATGGACAGGGGTGGCCATGCACTGGCGTTATGCAGCAGAAAGTACTCCGGAAGTGGCAAGCCGGGTACGTTTGAAGTATAACAGTTTTGCTCCTCGATTGCGTGTTGAATGGACACCGGGTATGCACTATTATATAAACGGAAATCGAAAGGTGAATGTTGGCTCGAGTTATCCTACTTTCCTTATAGATTATGAACGTGGAATAAAGATAATGAAGAATTCAGGGGAATATGAACGTTTTGAATTCTCAGCGGAGCAAAAGATACGTGTTCGTGACCTGCATACGATTGCTTATCATCTGGGTGGAGGTTTTTTTACAAATCAGAATGATATGTATTTTGTGGATTATGTGAATTTTGCCAATCGCAATTTGCCTCAAGGATGGAATGATGATATCGGAGGTACATTTCAGATGCTGGATGGGCGCTGGTATAATGCCTCACGTCATTATTTCCGTGGAAATATGACATATGAAACTCCTTTTTTATTATTATATCCTGTAAGTCGGTTGCTGTCGTTTATTCAAAAGGAAAGAGTTTATGCAGGTATCTTGTTCATGCCTCATTTGAATCCCTATCTGGAATTAGGTTATGGAATAGGTACACATCTGTTTGATTTTGGGGTATTCGTGGGAAATGAAAAAGGTAAATTCACATCTGTGGGATGTAAATTTACCTTCGAGCTGTTCAATAGATGATAATCTAATTCTTTATGTATTCTTTCTTTATTTTCTTAGGAAGTCTTTCTTTTTGCGTAGCAGATATTGCATTTGCCGTACCAGACTCCATAATGGACGAAGAATGTCAAACAATGGGAAAATACAACATAGGTTTTCATTCAGATCGCGGCTCGTATGGTGAAAGACAGTCATTGTCGAAATAAAACGGATTAGCCAAAACAAGACAATGAGGCCCATACCGATCCATTGTTGCTCTATAATACTGAATGCCAAAGCCGAAATTGTAGCTAGATGAAATAGTCCGCAGGTCCATGTGTCGATAGCATTGATAAACCTTGCCATGCCCTGATAATAGTGTCCGGTAGCCATCGCATTCATTTTTTCTTCAAACCAGATACGCTTGTAAGGAGGAACCGGCATGCGGACAATGCTGTCTTCTCCTGAAGCTACACGAGTATTGTATTTGTTTGCAACTGCATTGATGAATAAGTCATCTTCTCCTCGTTGCAGTTGCAGATGATCTGCAAAACCCTTATGCTTTTCATACAAACTTTTTCGGTAAGCCAGATTACGTCCTATACCCATATACGGATTGCCTGCTAAAGCCATACCTAAATACCGGAGTGAATGGAAAAATGAGTCGGTTGTGATTCGTCGGGCAAACCATCCTTTTTGGGGTAGATAATTGCTGTATCCTAGTACGATATCTGTATTTGGAGTCATTTGTTCGGCCAGTCTTCTCAGCCAGTTCCGGCTGACAGGACAGCAATAAGGTTCTGTAACTACAAGCCATTCATAACGGCTGGCACGTATTCCCATTGCGATGCCCAGCTTTTTCCGACTGACGTAGCGGGCAGTTTCCGGAATGAAGGTGTGATACAGATTATTGTATTTGTCGGATAATAACTTCAGGATGTTTTCATCTTCTCCAGCCGACTTGTCATTGATGACAACTACCTCAAATTCCGGATAATCTTGTTCGAGAATGGCAGGAAGGTTTTTGGTTAATGCACTTCCGGAGTCTTTGGTCACGATAATAACTGATAGTGGTGGAAGTTCTGTTCCGGCAGCTTCATTCTTTTTTTTGAAATGCCGATGTATGCGGTTGTAGATTCCAAAAACGTAACATAACTGAATCGCACAAAGTATGCCACAGACTGCAACCAGCAAAAAAGTGGTAGATGCCAAATCGAGTGTAATCATATTGTGAGTCTTATAATAAAAATCGGTGCAAAAATAGAGTAATTTTTCGAGATTGCGCTCAATCTGTCTTCTAATAAAGGATGATTTTTTGTGCCTTATTCAATTTTCGCTATCTTTGCATGGCGTAAAATAATGTTACGCTGCCGGAAGAATCAGAAAATAATAAAAGTAAGAAATGAAGAATATACGTAATTTTTGTATTATTGCCCATATCGACCACGGAAAGTCTACACTGGCAGACCGCCTTCTGGAGTATACTCAGACAGTGAAGGTCACAGAAGGACAGATGTTGGACGACATGGATTTGGAGCGCGAGCGTGGTATAACTATCAAAAGTCATGCTATTCAGATGGAGTATACCTATAAAGGTGAAAAATATATACTGAATCTGATTGATACTCCGGGGCACGTCGATTTTTCTTACGAGGTATCTCGTTCTATCGCTGCATGTGAAGGAGCTTTATTGGTAGTAGATGCTTCGCAAGGAGTGCAGGCACAGACCATTTCTAATCTTTATATGGCACTGGAACATGACCTGGAGATTATTCCGGTAATGAATAAGTGTGATATGGCAAGTGCTATGCCGGAAGAAGTGGAAGATGAAATTATCGACTTGTTGGGGTGTAAGCGTGAAGATATTATCCGTGCATCTGGAAAAACCGGCATGGGCGTAGAAGAGATTCTTCAGGCGGTAGTCGAACGGATTCCATGCCCGGTGGGAGATGAAGAAGCACCTTTGCAAGCTTTGATCTTCGACTCTGTATTCAATTCGTTTAGAGGTATCATTGCGTATTTCAAGGTAGTAAACGGAGTGATTCGTGCCGGTGATAAAGTTAAATTCTTCAATACAGGAAAAGAATACGATGCCGATGAGGTTGGAGTGTTGAAAATGGATATGGTTCCTCGTAAGGAGCTTCGTACCGGTGATGTTGGTTATATCATATCCGGTATCAAAACCTCGAAGGAAGTTAAGGTCGGCGATACGATTACTCATATTTCTCGTCCTTGTGATAAAGCTATCGATGGTTTTGAAGAGGTTAAGCCTATGGTCTTTGCCGGTGTCTATCCGATAGAGGCTGAGGATTATGAGAATCTGCGTGCATCGTTGGAGAAACTTCAGCTGAATGATGCTTCACTTACTTTCCAGCCGGAATCATCATTGGCATTGGGCTTCGGCTTCCGATGCGGATTCTTGGGATTGCTCCATATGGAAATTGTTCAGGAACGTCTGGACCGTGAGTTTGATATGAATGTCATCACGACTGTTCCCAACGTGTCATATATGGTGTATGATAAGCAGGGAAATGTGCAGGAGGTACATAATCCTGGTGGCATGCCTGATCCGACTCTTATCGATCATATCGAAGAGCCTTATATCGATGCGTCCATCATTACTGCTACCGATTATATTGGCTCGATTATGACATTGTGTTTGGGTAAGCGTGGTGAGCTGGTTCGTCAGGATTATATTTCGGGTAATCGTGTAGAGCTTCACTATAAAATGCCGTTGGGTGAAATTGTGATAGATTTTTACGATAAGCTGAAGAGTATATCGAAGGGATATGCTTCTTTTGATTATCATCAGTCGGGCTTCCGTCCTTCGAAACTTGTTAAACTGGATATCCTGTTGAACGGTGAATCTGTAGATGCACTTTCTACCCTAACTCATTTTGATAATGCATACGATTTGGGACGTCGCATGTGCGAGAAACTGAAGGAGCTGATTCCCCGTCAGCAGTTTGAAATAGCCATTCAGGCAGCTATCGGTGCTAAGATTATTGCTCGTGAAACGATTAAAGCAGTACGTAAGGATGTAACAGCCAAGTGTTACGGTGGTGATGTGAGCCGTAAGCGTAAGTTGCTTGAAAAACAAAAGAAAGGAAAGAAACGTATGAAGCAGATCGGTACGGTAGAAGTGCCTCAGAAAGCTTTCCTTGCTGTGTTGAAATTGGATTAAACAGGTAATTTAGTCAGTCTATAGACTGTGCTCTTTTTAAAGACGCCCTCTGTATTTTCATGATATGTAAATGACTTGGTATTGTACCAGTCTTTGAATAATGAAAAATACAGAGGGTGTAATGTCTTAGGGTCTATGTTCTCCTTTTGTCGACCAGCTGTTCTATATGAAAATTTATTGTAGAATCTTTGTCTTTTTGTATAAATAATTTGTCTTTTCCTATAAAAGGAGGCAAAACTTTATACTCTTCTTTTTAAAAGGTTTTTTCACTTTTTCATCAAAGTCTTTAATTAATATTTTGATATTACGGAAAAAAGAGTTTCCTTTGTAACAAATCATTAAACAAATCCGTGTTTAATAGGAATTCAAAAACGCTTTCTGTTGAATATAAATTCGTTTGTGGTTTTGAGTTCTTGATTTTGAAATTGTCTGTAACACGGTATCACTCTTCTACAGTAGTTGTCTTTGGGTTTCAGAAGGAATAATTGAGCAGGGGACGCTGTGTGCGGGCAGATTGTTAAACCCTTAAAAGTCAATCCTGCTATGGAAGATAACGAAAGAATATTCCCGGATGATAAGTTGGTTTCTATGTTTCGTAATGGTGACAGTCACGCTTTCGAAATTTTGTTGTCACGTTATGATGAATGCATAATGAGAGCTATCCGAAAGAGTACCATTAATAATAATGATAGCGTAGAAGACCTGTATCAGGAAATTGTTACCCATCTCTATGAAAAACTAAAATGCGTATACAAGGCAAATGGCCATTTCGGAGCATGGCTGAATTGCGTCGTTGGGAATTTTTTATGTAGTGTGTATCGTAAGAAACATCAGGATTGCCTTCCATTGAAACTTGATATATTGAAAGATGACGATTGTCTTGTCGATAATTATATTTCAGCAGAAAGAAGAGAGCGGAAATTCGAGGATCTGAAAGAGGCTGTAGAAGACCTGTCGGAAGAATTGGGCCGTTTGGTTAAAATGAAAATCTGGGAGGGGATGACCTATCAGGAAATATCAGAACAGACAGGTATTAATAGATCTACAGTTGTAAAACGCTTGAAGTCTGCTTATCAGGAGTTGGAAAAAAGGATGATTGCCAAAGGATATGACGATGCTTTGATATAAAATTTTACTTTTTTTAATGAGAAAAACATTGTTAACGTTACCAATGAAACAATTTTTATAGTACATTTGCCACGGATTTGTAAAGTACGGTTTGCAAAACATGGTAAATAGTATAAAACATCTAGGTATTGTGGAAAACATCAATGGCTCTCGCTTGAAAGTAAGAATTGTGCAGAGTTCAGCTTGCTCGTCTTGTAGTGTGAAAGGACACTGTAGTGCTTCCGAAACCAAAGAAAAAATAATTGATGTTTATAATAAGAATGGAGTTCCATGCCAGATTGGCGAACGAGTAATGATTGTTGGAACTACCTCAATGGGTATGAAAGCTGTCTTTTTAGCTTTTGTACTCCCTTTTGTCGTGTTATTGCTTGCCCTGATTTTTTCGTTGAAACTGACTGGGGGGGATGAGGTTTTGTCGGCTTTGATTTCTTTGGCTACCCTGGTTCCCTATTACCTTATTATATATATGTGCCGGCAGAAAATCAGCCGCTCGTTTATGTTTACCCTAGAATCAATATATAATTAATAAACTAACTTTATATTTTTATGAACTTAATTTTGGTTGCAGTGATTTCATTGGGGGCCATTGGCTTGATTGCCGCAGTTATTTTGTTTGTGGCTTCAAAGAAATTTGCTGTGTATGAAGATCCGCGAATTGCTCAGGTAGCCGAAGTGCTTCCACAAGCTAACTGCGGTGGATGTGGTTATCCGGGATGTTCTGGTTTTGCCGCTGCTTGCGTGAAGGCTGGTTCACTCGAAGGAAAACTGTGTCCGGTGGGCGGTCAGCCTACCATGGAAAAGGTTGCTGGTATTTTAGGACTGGAGGCTACAGCTTCAGAACCTAAAGTAGCGGTAGTGAGATGTAACGGTACATGTGCCAACCGTCCTAAACTTACTCAGTACGACGGTGTGCGTTCATGTGTAGTAGCTAATTCCACTTATGGAGGTGAAACCGGATGTACATTCGGCTGCTTGGGATGTGGCGACTGTGTGAGTGCTTGCCAGTTCGATGCCATTCACATGAATCCGGAAACCGGATTACCCGAAGTGGATGAAAGTAAATGTACTGCTTGTGGTGCTTGTAGCAAAGCATGTCCGCGCAACATTATCGAAATCCGTCCGAAAGGAAAGAACAACCGTCGTGTATACGTACAGTGTGTCAATAAAGACAAAGGTGCTGTTGCACGTAAGGCTTGTACCGCTGCATGTATCGGCTGTGGCAAGTGTGTGAAGGTTTGTCCGTTCGAAGCTATTACACTCGAAAATAATCTGGCATACATCGATCCGGCTAAGTGTAAATCTTGCCGCAAGTGCGAAACTGAATGTCCTCAGAATGCAATTGTTGCGGTAAATTTCCCTCCTCGCAAGGCTAAACCTGCTGACGCTGCTCCTGTAGCACAGGCTGCTTCTGCTGCATCAAAGGCTGCTCAGCCTGTAGCTGAACCTAAAAAGGAAACAGTGGAAGTTAAAGCTGCTGAGGCTCCGAAAGAAGCTCCTAAAACTGAGGCTTAATCAAAATTAGTAATTAAATTAAAAAGATATTTACAGTGAAGACATTTAGAATTGGTGGAGTTCATCCAGCAGAAAATAAATTGTCAGCAGGCAAAGCTATCGAAACGCTTGCTCTTCCTAAGCAGGCTGTTTTCCCTTTGTCACAGCATATCGGTGCTCCCGCTACTGCTATCGTAAAAAAAGGTGATGTAGTGAAGGTCGGAACCAAGATTGCTGAAGCAGGAGGCTTTGTTTCTGCCGCTATCTTCTCTTCTGTTTCTGGTAAAGTAAACAAAGTGGATAGCGTTATCGACGCCAGTGGCTATCGTAAACCGGCTATTTTTATTGATGTGGAAGGTGACGAATGGGAAGAAAGCATCGACCGCAGCAGCGAACTGGTAAAAGAATGTAACCTGACTCCTGAAGAAATTGTTGCTAAGATAAAAAATGCAGGTGTTGTTGGTATGGGTGGTGCTTGTTTCCCTACTCATGTAAAACTTACTCCTCCTCCGGGCTGTAAGGCAGACTGCGTAATTATCAATGCAGTAGAATGTGAACCATATCTGACAGCCGACCATCGTCTGATGCTGGAAAAGGCAGATGAAATATTGGTTGGCGTACAGATTCTGATGAAAGCAGCTAAGGTTACCAAAGGATATATCGGCATTGAAAATAATAAGCCGGATGCCATCAAGCTGATGACAGAGAAGGCTGCTGCTTATCCTGGTATTGAGATTGTTCCTTTGAAAGTGAAATATCCGCAAGGAGGTGAAAAACAGTTGATTGATGCTGTTATTGGCCGTCAGGTTCCTGCTCCTCCCGCAATTCCTATTAATGTAGGTGCAGTCGTTCAGAACGTAGGAACTGCTTATGCAGTATACGAGGCTGTACAGAAAAACAAGCCTTTGTTCGAACGTATCGTAACCGTTACAGGAAAATCGTTGAAGAACCCTTCAAACTTCCTGACACGTATGGGTACTCCGATGAGCCAGCTTATTGAAGCTGCCGGCGGTCTGCCCGAAGACACAGGAAAGGTAATCGGCGGTGGTCCGATGATGGGTAAGGCACTGGCCAATACCGAAGTTCCTATCTGCAAAGGTAGTTCGGGCGTATTAATCATGAACGATAAGGAAGCACGTCGTGCAGAACCTCAGCCATGTATCCGTTGCGCTAAGTGCGTTAGTGCTTGTCCGATGGGACTGGAACCGTTCTTGCTGGCTACTTGCTCGGCTCATGGCGACTGGGAACGTGTAGAACATGAAATGATTATGTCATGTATCGAGTGCGGTTCTTGTCAGTTCACATGTCCTTCTCATCGTCCGATGCTGGACTATATTCGTTTAGGTAAAGGTAAGGTGGGCGGAATTATCCGTGCACGTAACGCTAAAAAATAATTGAATTTTAATTATGGCAAACAAATTAATTGTATCATTATCACCCCACGTGCATAGCGGTGACAGCGTACAGAAGAATATGTATGGTGTAATCATCGCTTTGGTGCCTGCCTTGCTTGTATCATTCTACATGTTCGGTCTGGGGGCTGTCATTGTCACGTTGACTTCTGTCATTGCGTGTCTGTTTTTCGAATGGGCTATTACAAAGTATATCTTGAAGCGTGAACGTACTACCATTATGGATGGTTCTGCTGCGCTGACCGGTATTCTTCTGGCATTCAACTTGCCTTCTAATCTTCCTTTATGGATTATCATCATCGGTGCGCTGGTTGCTATCGGTATTGGTAAGATGACTTTCGGTGGATTAGGATGTAACCCGTTCAACCCTGCTTTGGTAGGACGTATTTTCTTGCTGATTTCTTTCCCTGTACAGATGACTTCATGGCCTGTTACCGGTCAGTGGGCAAGCTATACAGATGCTGAAACAGCTGCAACTCCACTTGCTCTGATGAAGCAGGCCGTACATGGCGATGCAAATGCATTGAGCCAGTTGCCCGATACAATGAGTCTTTTCTTGGGTAACAATCCGGGATGTATCGGTGAAATCAGTGCATTGGCTTTGCTTATCGGTCTGGTATATATGTTATGGAAAAAAATCATTTCATGGCATATTCCGGTATCTATCATCGCAACAGTGTTCGTATTCTCAGGCTTGATGCATCTGGCAAACCCTGTAGCTTATGCATCTCCGTTCGTTCACCTGTTTACCGGTGGTTTGATGTTGGGAGCAATCTTTATGGCTACCGACTATGTTACTTCACCTATGACTCATAAAGGAATGATCATTTATGGTGTAGCTATCGGATTCCTGACAGTGGTAATTCGTCTTTTCGGTGCTTATCCGGAAGGAATGTCATTCGCTATTTTCATCATGAATGCATTTACTCCGTTGATTAACACTTATTGTAAACCTAAACGATTCGGGGAGGTAGTAAAGAAATGAAAAAACTTGAATCATCTTTAAAGAATATGGCCTTGGCACTGACAGGCTTTTCTGTAGTAGCCGGAGGTTTATTGGGCTGGGTGAACGATATTACCGCTGAGCCGATTGCTCAGGCAAATGCTAAAACATTGAGTGATGCAATTGCTGTAGTGGTTCCGGGATTTGACAACAACCCTGCCGAAGCGCCCGAAACTGTAGAGGTAAACGGTGCTACTTATAAGATTTATAAAGCAACTAAAGGCGGAGAGCCGATAGGAGCTGCCGTAGAGTCGTCGGCAAACGGATTCGGTGGTGCGCTGACCGTATTGGTTGGTTTTGATAATGATGGAAATATCATCGATTATTCTCTGTTAAGTCATGCAGAAACTCCGGGATTGGGTTCGAAGGCTGCCGACTGGTTTAAAAAGGGAGCTAAAGGCGACATTACCGGAAAGAATCCGGGTGAAGCAGCCCTGACTGTAAGCAAGGATGGGGGACAGATCGATGCGATTACGGCTTCTACCATTACTTCACGCGCTTTCTTGCTGGCAGTGAACAATGCTTATGCAGCATATAAGAATCAGTATGTAGATGGTGCTAGCGGTGCAACTACCCAGGCTGAAGAGGCAGATGCTGAAACAGCTGTTGCTGCTGATAGTACAAATGTTGAAAATAATTAATAGGAAGGAGCAGACTATGAATAATTTTAAAGTATTGATGAACGGGATTGTAAAAGAAAATCCTACGTTTGTACTCCTTTTGGGTATGTGTCCTACGCTGGGTACTACCTCTTCTGCCATTAATGGTATGGGAATGGGACTGGCTACTATGTTCGTTCTTATCTGTTCGAATGTGGTGATTTCGTTGATTAAGAATCTGGTTCCTGACATGGTACGTATTCCTATTTTCGTTGTTGTTATCGCTTCGTTCGTAACCTTGTTGCAGATGGTGATGCAGGCTTATGTTCCCGCACTGTATGCTACCCTCGGATTGTTTATCCCCTTGATTGTGGTAAACTGTATCTTGCTGGGACGTGCAGAAGCTTTTGCTGCAAAGAATAATCCGCTTTCGTCGTTCTTCGACGGACTGGGTATGGGACTTGGTTTTACCATTGCTCTGACACTGTTGGGCGGTGTTCGTGAATTCCTTGGAACAGGTAAGTTGTTTAACATTGCCATCATGCCGGAAGAATATGGTATGCTGATCTTTGTACTGGCTCCGGGAGCATTCATCGTATTGGGTTACCTGATTGCTATTGTAAACCGTCTGAAAAAGGCATAACTCCTAAAAAGTAGAAGATATGGAATATATATTGATATTTATCACCGCTATCTTTGTGAACAACATTGTGTTGTCACAGTTTCTCGGTATCTGTCCGTTCTTGGGCGTTTCTAAGAAGGTAGAAACCGCTATGGGTATGGGAGCTGCTGTTGCCTTTGTGTTGACGCTGGCTACCATTGTGACTTACGTTATCCAGAAGTTTGTGCTCGATGCTTTCGGACTGGGTTATTTGCAGACCATTGCATTTATCCTTGTCATTGCGGCATTGGTTCAGATGGTGGAAATTATTTTGAAGAAAGTTTCTCCGGCTTTGTATCAGGCTCTGGGAGTATTCTTGCCGTTGATTACAACAAACTGCTGTATCTTGGGTGTGACTATTCTGGTTATTCAGAAGAATTATGATTTGCTGACAGGTGTTGTCTATGCGTTCTCTACAGCTCTCGGTTTTGCTTTGGCATTGATCGTCTTTGCTGGAATTCGTGAACAACTCAGTCTGGTGAATATCCCTAAAGGTATGCGTGGCATGTCTATTGCACTGGTCACAGCTGGTCTGCTGGCAATGGCATTCATGGGCTTCTCTGGTGTAGATAAAGGCCTGGCAGTTTTATTTGGACTGTAATCCGCACGAAACCTGATTGGTTAATATATTGAATGAGCAGAACTCTTTTCTGTCCGGAAGGATGAAAGAGTTCTGCTTTTTTTATGCCTTTGCATATTTATTTGATAAATTTGAGAGAGTTTTTTCTGACAGATGACGTGATATTCGATAATTATTTCTACTTTTGTTGAAGAAAAAATTTGAAGGACGTAATTTTATAGCAATATGAAAGAAAGAATTCTGGTAACAGGTGGAACCGGTTATATTGGTTCTCATACAGTTGTAGAGCTTCAGAATAGTGGTTATGAGGTAATTATTGTAGATAATCTTTCGAACTCTCGTGCTGATGTAGTCGATAATATTGAAAAGATTACAGGTATTCGTCCTGAATTCGAACAGGTAGACTGCTTGGATTATGCAGGAATGGATGCTGTGTTTACCAAATATCCAGGTATTAAAGGAATTATCCATTTTGCAGCAAGCAAGGCTGTAGGTGAATCAGTGCAGAAACCTTTGTTGTATTATCGCAACAATCTGGTTTCATTGATTAACTTGCTGGAGCTGATGCCTAAGCATAACGTTCCGGGCATTATCTTCTCATCTTCATGTACAGTATACGGTCAGCCCGACAAACTTCCTGTTACAGAAGAGGCTCCGATTAAGAAAGCAGAATCACCTTATGGAAATACAAAACAGATAAACGAAGAAATTATTCGTGATACTGTGGCTTCCGGCTCTCCGATTCATGCTATTCTGTTGCGTTACTTCAATCCGATAGGTGCTCATCCTACAGCACTCATCGGTGAATTGCCTAACGGTGTTCCGCAGAATCTTATTCCGTATCTGACTCAGACAGCTATCGGCATCCGTGAAAAATTGAGTGTATTTGGTGATGATTATAATACACCTGATGGTTCATGTATCCGCGATTATATTTATGTTGTCGATTTGGCTAAGGCACATGTTATTGCCATGAACCGTATCCTGGGAAACAAACAGAAAGACAAAGTTGAAGTATTCAATATTGGTACAGGTAGAGGTCTTTCTGTTCTGGAACTGATTCATGCTTTTGAATCGTCAACAGGAGTGAAGCTGAATTATCAGATTGCAGGTCGTCGTGCCGGAGATATCGAACAAGTGTGGGCCGATCCTTCTTACGCTAACAATGAATTGGGCTGGAAGGCTGAAACTTCTATCGAAGAAACACTGCGTTCAGCATGGAACTGGCAGCTGAAACTTCGTGAAAAAGGAGTTCAGTAATCGGTTGAATGAAAAATGATAAAAAACGTTAATACATAAAACCAAAACGTTTGAAGAAATGTTTTATTGATGCAGACGCTTAAAACACTTGGATGTATGTGAATATGTGTAAGTGTTACCTGTTCCAGAAGTGGAAAAGGAGCGTTAATGCATAGTAGTTTTGTCGTGTTTTATTTTGTGTTTGTGTTGTGACTGTTTCTCGACGTGAGTCGGGAAACAGTTTTTTGTTTGCAGAATTTTGTATAACTTTGCAGCCGATTTTGAATTCTGTCCGATTTTACCGATTATTCAGGCTGATTCAAAGTCAGGGGAATGGGACTTCCCTGTTATAAACCGCTAATAAAGTAGCTGATAGTTCCTGCCGGAGTTGGTCTTTGGAGTAAGACTGGCAGGAAAATCTATATCTGCTTGTCTGAAAAAAGAATCCGGCTTCCGTTTTCGAAGAAGTTATTTTTATTGTTTGACAAAATATAGACAAGAGATGAAGATTCAGAAAAATCAAAACATTGCGATGAAACTGCAACAGTTTCCTTTACTTTTTTATTTATTCAAGTGGCTTTTTCTTTCTGCTATATCCGGAGCGTGTATCGGTTCGGCTTCCGCCTTATTGTTGGTTTCGCTGGAATGGGCAACCCAATATCGTGAACACCATCTGTGGATTATAGCCCTGCTTCCTGTAGCCGGCTTGGTCATCGGACTGATGTATCATTACCTGGCAGGTACGGCGTCACGGGGAAATAATTTTTTGATAGAAGAAATCCGTTCTCCGCATGACATAATTCCTTTTCGGATGGCTCCTCTTGTTTATATAGGAACAGTTCTGACACATCTGTTTGGCGGATCAGCCGGACGTGAAGGAACCGGAGTGCAGATGGGAGGGGCAATAGCCGACCGTTTTTCCAAGCTTTTCCGTTTGCCCAGACGCGACCATCGGGTTATGGTGGCAATAGGTATCAGTGCCGGCTTTGCTTCTATTTTCGGTACACCGCTGGCAGGAGCTGTATTTGGCCTGGAGGTAATCATTGTGGGAAGAATGCGTTATGAATCTATTCTTCCGGTCTTTTTGTCGGCTGCCTTTGCACATTTGACTTGCCATTCCTGGGGCGTAGAGCATACGCTTTATCCGGCTCCTGTAGTTCCGGAACTGGGCGTTTCAAATATCTTGTGGGTTGCTCTTTCGGGCATTGTATTTGGAGTTGTCGCGATGGCATTCTCACGTTCTATCGGTTTCTGGGGAGGAGTGGCAAAAAAGTTTATATCCTATCCACCTTTACGTCCGGTAGCAGGAGGTATAATAATTGCTTTGGCGGTCTGGCTGTTGGGTACGACCAAGTACATCGGACTGGGTGTGCCGACCATCGTAGCCTCTTTTTCGGAACAGCAGATGTGGTATGATTTCCTCTTGAAACTGATTTTTACAACATTTACGATTGGTGTTGGTTTTAAGGGAGGAGAGGTTACTCCTTTGTTCTTTGTCGGAGCTACCTTAGGCAGTGCCTTATCTTTTATCATTCCATTGCCCATGAGCCTATTAGCCGGACTCGGATTTGTAGCCGTTTTTGCCGGAGCCACCAATACCCCGATAGCCTGTACCTTTATGGGAATCGAACTGTTCGGTATAGAGCCGGGAATTTATCTGGGCATAGCTTGTGTCGTAGCCTATTTGTTTTCCGGACATACAGGAATATACACGTCGCAGGTTGTTGGTACTCCCAAACATTTACTCTATTTGCGTGATAAGGGAAAGACGCTGAAATAAGTCTTGATTTATAGCAAGATTTTGAAGATAAAAAATGAGAAAACTGTTAAATCGGCAATATTATCCATGGGTTTCCGTAATTTTGTAACCTATTTCAGAAACAGACACGGATATGGCACAATTAAGAGAAATGACAACAGGCCCTTCACTGCCGTTGATCTTCAATTTCACATTACCTTTATTGCTGGGTAACTTGTTGCAGCAGACTTATTCATTGGTTGATGCGGCTATTGTCGGAAAATTTCTTGGGATAAATGCCCTGGCATCGGTCGGAGCAAGCACTTCGGTGGTCTTTCTTATATTAGGCTTCTGCAACGGATGCTGTGGAGGATTTGCTATTCCCGTAGCTCAGAAATTTGGTGCGCGCGACTATGTGACGATGCGGCGTTATGTTTCTGTCAGTCTGAAAATAGCCGGAGTCATGTCGGTCATCATCGCATTGCTTACCAGCCTGCTGTGTGCCTTTATTCTCCGGACGATGCAGACGCCTGAGAATATTTTTCAAGGAGCATACAGCTATCTGCTGGTAACTTTCATCGGAGTGCCGTGTACATTTTTCTACAATCTGCTGTCCAGCATCATACGTGCGTTGGGCGATAGCAAGACACCTTTCTGGTTTCTGCTTTTCTCGACAATCTTGAATATTATACTTGACCTCTTCTGCATACTGATTATGGGGTGGGGGGTAACAGGAGCTGCTGTCGCTACGGTATTTTCTCAGGGAGTTTCGGCTGTATTATGCTATTTTTATATGTACCGGAAGTTTGATATTCTGAAAACAGAACCTTCAGACCGTCGCTTCCGTCCGGAACTTGCCAGACAACTGATGTACATTGGCGTGCCTATGGGACTTCAGTTTTCCATAACCGCTATTGGCAGTATCATGCTTCAGAGTGCGAATAATGCGCTGGGTACGGCATGTGTGGCAGCCTTCACAGCCGCTATGCGTATCAAGATGTTTGTGATGTGCGCGCTCGACAGTCTGGGAATGGCGATGGCTACGTACAGCGGGCAGAATTACGGTGCGGGCAAACCAGGCCGTATCTGGCAGGGCATTAAGTCGGCTTCACTGATGATGATAATCTATGTAGCTGTAGTGGCAGCTCTTATCTGGGGATTTGCCGATAAGTTTGCCTTGCTGTTCATTTCTGCTGATGAAACGGAAATCATAGCCGATACAGCCTTATTTCTGCACTTCAATGTTTCTTTCTTCCCCTTGCTGGGCATGCTCAGCATACTCCGCTATTCCATTCAGGGAGCGGGATATACCAAGCTTGCCATGTTTTCCGGCGTTTCAGAGATGATAGCACGTGTGCTGGTAAGTGTGATTATTGTTCCACTTTGGGGATTTGTAGGAGTATGTGTGGGCGACCCAACCGCATGGCTTTTTGCCAATCTCTTTTTGATACCCGCATTTATCTATGTATATCGCCGTTTGCACGTCATTGTAGCCAAAGAACGTTAGTTCTTCACCGGCATCCGTTTCCAGATTCCCGCAGGGATAAGCTTCCAGAAGAATACTAGCAGACGGTATCTCCAGTCGATAACGGCAATGCGCTGTTTCCTGTGTATAGCTCGTACGATATGTGCGGCTACTGTTTTCGGCGACATGAGCATGGGATAATGTTTTCCGTCGTTCAGAAGTCCGGTAGCGACAAAGCCCGGCCGGATGTCTGTGAAACTGATATGCAGGTGATGCATACGCGATAATTGTTCGAGTGCATCGATATATGTATTCTGGAAACGCTTGGTTGCCGAATAAGCCGGTGCGATACCCAAGCCTTTAGTTCCGGCTATGGAACTGATGACTGCGATATGACCTTTACCCTGCTGGCGGAAGTACCGGAAAGCATATCCTACCATACGTACGAATCCTGTACCGTTTGTTTCAAGCGTATTCAGTTCGATGTCGGGCGAAAGCTCAAAATTCTGGAAACCGATACCGGAACTTTGCAGAAACAAATCCATGCCTCCCAGTTCCCCTATTAGTTTCTCCAGTTCATTTTCTGCCCCTTCTTTCCTGATGTCGAGTGCACAGATTTTTATTCTGTCGGGAGATTTCTTCTGAAATTCCAGCAGATTTTCCCGGCGTCTTCCTGCTATGCCGAGATACCATCCTTCGGCTAATAATAACTGTGCTACCTCATAGCCTATGCCCGAGGTTGCTCCTATGATGACTGCACGTCTGGTTTTCGGTGAATCCATATCAGTGGTTGTTATAGTGTGTAAATTATTTGTTTGTACGTATTTCGTATATGAATGTTTCAGCGTTTGGAATATCCGCACCCTTACAGTTGTAAAAGAACTGACCGGCAAAAGGCATTTGTTCATTCAAGGGTCGGAGCTCTTGTGTAAGATGGGCACAGAATGTCTTGTATGAATGGATATTCATGCGTTCGCCGGCATCGTCACGGAAAAGGATGGCATAATGGTTAAGCGGACGGGCATGCACAAGCTGGTTGATTTCCAGGGCAAGTGAGCGGGCTTCCCGAGCCGATATACGGTCGAAAAGACTGGAAACATTGAAAATAATCAATTCAGATAGAACAGCGTGTGCCGCCCAGAATGAAGCCGGTACAGCCGATATTCTCGGATAGAAACAGTGAGTTGCATGGCGATACGCTTCCGACTGGAAGAACTGCAAGGCTATATCGTCCATTTCTTTTGTCGGGTAAATACCCATATAAGTCAGATCCAGATGAGGGAGTCGTCGGCATGCGTCGATAAAGGCAAGCCCGGAAGCACCTGTTTCGTAGCTTAAGTCGCAGAACACGACACGTCCCGATAAGTTGCGGACGGCACTGAACAGCCAGCCTCCGTTGCTTTCGAACAAAGCACGTGCTGCACTGTATGCACGTCTCATATAGTAGCAGTTGTAGAGCTGTATTTGCTCGTATGCAGAAACGGTATCCGTTCCGTTCCGGAAATCACATCTTCCGTAAGCCGTCAGTTCACGGTTACGTGCTTCATCCTTGTTTATTTTGCTGTTTTCTTCTACTATATGACGGAAAGCATGGTCGAACGCTTCAGAAAGAGGATAGTTTTCCGATTGTAGATCCCATCCCGGCATATATTCAGGCAATGTGAAATCTCCCCGGCAGAATGCGTCGGTATCAGTCTGGCTATATCCGTTGTTCATGCGGATATATTCCATCAGTTTATAAAATGTGATGTTTGCCCCCAGTATTTGTGGGTTTCCGGTAAGAAACAACTGCTTTCTTGCGCGGGTGATCGCCACATTAAGTTTTCGGTCTATTACATATTCATCTTCCTGAAAAGTATTGGCCGTCAGGAAATTCAGCTGACTGAAATTCTGTATGGTAAACGAATAGATGATTACATCACGCTGGCTTCCCTGATAGCGTTCTACCGTATCAATGGAAATATGGGCCAGTTCCGGGATTCCTTTTCTGGCAATCTCTCTGCGTATCATCGCTATCTGATTTCTGTACGGGACAATCACCCCCACAGTCTTGTAGGCGTCAAAAGTGCCGGAAGTCATCCGGTAAATACGTTCGAGCAGAGCGGCGACAATTCGTGCTTCATTAATGTTCGTTTTCTCCGAATAAGCGAGATTGTCGGGAGCATCTGCGGGGATAAACACCATACGGCGGCTTTGTATTAATTTATCCAGATTATCCTGTGGGGCAGGTGCGGAGGCGTAGGGCAAGCACTCCTCCTGATGCGGCAACGGGACTGGCTCCAGTTGCTCACGATAGTAAAATGTCTGGTTAGGAAATTCCGATATGGCAGGATGCATACGTCCCTGTTTATGCAGAATACTTCTGAAATCCTCCTTACTCTGTTTATACAAACGCTCGAAAAGCGAATTGCGGCAGTCGTTCAATCCGATAGACTGTAACAGCGGATCATCTACGCGAGCTTCTTCCTCTTCCTGCTGGGCGATGGCGGGCAACTGCTTGTAGTCGCCTATCAATATAAACTTGTCGATTGCGTTACTACGGTCGTGGCGTGCCGATAAAATACCGACCAGGTCCGGTTCCAATATCTGTGAAGCCTCATCGATGATAGCCAGTGTGAAATGTTTCAGATTAAACAGGTGCAGACGGCTGTTTATTGCAGTCGTAGTACCAGTGAAAATGCGTGTATGAGCTATTTTCTGCTGAATATCCGTCAGCTTGGGGCAGTCGGCAAGGCTGTTCTTCAATAAGTAAGGCGCGAAACGTTTATCGCATGACAGTTCACTGCCTATCCGGATAAAAGGAGTACTTTCTGCGATGCCCGAGTCGACCAGCATGCTACAGATCTCATCAACAGCCCGGTTGGTGTACGACAAAAGCAGGAGAGAAGCTTCCGGATCGGTCAGAGCTTCTTCTACCATATACCGCAAGGCACACGATGTCTTTCCGGTTCCCGGAGGACCTACCAGCAGGAAGTAATCGTCCGTCTGCTTTTCTTTCAGAATCAGTTCGTCAAAACGTCCGTACGAACCGTTCAGTGTACGTTCCGGATGTTTCCCCGGAGTACGTAGCCCCAGCAACAGTTCTTTACGGTCGGTTCGGGCAGACAGGAACGCATATAGTCCGCGCATGGCATTCATGGCCGAAGAGTCAGACGAGTCATGTTCTACGGCAAACACTTCATCGGCTCCACCTATGATATCCTTGTTCTGCTGTCCGTTACGCAGCAATATAGTAAGGTTGTTAGCCTGTATGTCGAGTATATTGCCTTTCATCAGTATCTGTTGGCGTACGTCGGGCTCCTTTTGATATGCATAAAAAATGATGATATCCCCCGTGCGGAAGTTGGGCAGGAAGTCTTCCCCCTGTTGCGGTATATGGAGTTCGATAATATCATATCCTTTTCCCGGTCCGCTTTGACGCTTTTCGGTGACTGTCAGTCCGAGCAGAATATTTCCCGATTCGATTTTTTCGGCAAGAGGAGTGTGCCAAAGGCCGGCAAATCCGTTCGAAGAATCATTCTTTCCTCCCGTTTTGCTTAGTATCTGCTCTTTCGATACAAAGGTGAAGAACCGCTGGAAGTAGGCCCGTTCCAGTGGCGTACAGCGTTTCAGCGTATTGATTGTTTCCTGCAACTGCGGTTCTTGAAAATCATTCCATAAGCGGTTGCTCACCTGTAGCTCGTTCAGCAGGTCGGTGCTCAGTTCTTCCGTTACAGAAGCGATAGCTCCGTCACCGAAAGCCATTTCGCGTGCCGCTATCCGGTTGCGCAGATGTATGCTCTCACGAAACAAAGTTTCGGCAAAATGTTCTATCATGAGGCCATCGGTATATTTGGAATAAAGCAGGAAAGTCTGCAAGTCCTCCGTCTTCCGTCCGAAGTTATACATCAGTACCCCCTGATAAAGCATCATCTGGATGAAATGATCCTCCTTATGACGCCGGTTGTATTCATCCCGTTTTCCCGATTTCTGTTCCACAAGTACCTTGAAATCCTTTTGAAGCATATCGACACGTCCCTGCAAGCCAAGCTGTTCGCAGATGAAAGAAGCCTCCAGCAAGGTATTGTGCTTGTCGAAAGCCTGAATATTATGTGGCAGTACATCGTGTACAAACGAGCGGATGTTCATCATTTGTGCCTGCGCCTGCTCGTGAAAGTTGGCGGGAATAGGGCAGGTACAAAACTCCAAAGCCGCTGAAGCAAAAAACTTCTTGACCGTTGTGCTATAGGCTACCGGGGCATCTTCGCGTTCGTTTATATAATCATCCAGAAACTGGCTGGCCAGGTTACCCAGCAGAATAGGAGCCGTATTAGCCTTTGGCTTGACCTTGTTCATGAAAAAGTTCAGCGGATGATGCCCGTACTCGCGGAAACAGGCAGCCAGCGAACTGATATCTATCAGATAGTCGGGATGGATGACAATCAGGTTCGGTATATAATGATTCTCTTCATCCACATGTACATCCAGCAGATTCAGCTGAAGATTTTCAGCAAGCAAGTCTTTTACGTAAAGCATGTCGCTGTTATATCCTCCTTTTGCATAGTCAATGATGATGAAAGGATCTTCATCACTGTCGGTTGCCGCAAATATCTTTGTATCATCCCAACTGCTTACGGCTGCGCGTATATAGGGGATGCGTGAGTACTGCGTACCGCGATAAGGACGGTTCGAATGTGGAATTTCCGGAATTAAAGAAGCTGGAATATCTTCATCGAAAGCCAGGGAAACGAAACGGACTATGGCACGGAGGTCGTACAGGTATTCTTCCATTACGGGGCGGAAATCGTCGCGCATGGCAGCGTTGCAGTTGCGTCGCATGGTCTGTATGGCATATTTGTCCGAAGGAGTCATCCGTTTCTCTTTACAGATATAGTCGAGGCGTGAAAACAAATTTGCGAAAGAGAACGTAACCCCTGCCGTCAGTTCGTAACATGCCTGTTCGAGCACTTTGTATAAAAGAATATATTTGGCCCGGATATTTTCGGGAGCGGCTGTAGGTTGACGGTGAATTTGTTCGATGCGATTATATAAATCGAAAGATTGCAGTTCGATGTGGTTCGTTAAGTTTCCAGACATGGCAGATGAATATCCTTGAATAAAATGACTTTACATAACAAACAAAGTAAAGCCCTTACCTATTAATCTTTTGTTCAAAGATACAACTATTTTCCGAAACACTGCAACCTCTCCTGCGTTCTGCTAAAATCTTTTGCGGTTCGTGATGCTTTTTGTTTCTCTTGCTTATCTTTGTCATTTGAAAAACGAAATAGTATTATGAAGCATGTAATAGCGTGTATGAGGGCCTTATGTCCTATATCGGATGAAACAGTGAAGGAACTGGAAAGTCTTGTTGTAAAATGTAATTATCCCAAAAGATATCAGCTTATAAAAGAGAATATTTTCTGCCGATACGCTTATTTTATAGAAAAGGGAATGACGCGTTCTTTCTGGCTGGTAGACGGAGAAGAAATTACGACCTCATTTTCGTGTGAGGGAGGGATTGTCTTCAGTATGGACGAACTCTATTATAATAAAAAGAGCGAAGAATTTGTTGAAACACTGGAAGACGTAGAGGTGTATAGAATAGAACTGACAGATTTAAGACGGTTGTTCGAAACCAATCTTGAGTTTTGTAACTGGGGGAGAATCATACATCAGAATGAATACAGAAGGCTGCACAGAAGTCATAAGGAAAGGCTTACACTTCCGGCCAGACAGCGGTATGAAGAGTTCAAGAAACAGTTTCCGTATGTTTGCCAGAGAACCAATTTAGGCTACATCGCCTCTTATCTGGGCATTACTCTCTCTACGTTGAGCAGGCTTCGCTCGAATGAGAATGATAAGGCATAATGGCAGCCGATTTTGATGTAGGACAACTTTTTATTGGCGGATAGAGGCTACCTTTGTTGTGTGATTAACCTTGAAAGTTTATTTGTTTAATTTAAAAATCGATAATCATGCAACAATTAAAAGCATCTGCAGCTTTTTCTGATACAAAGCCTCATTACGACTTGCTCGACGGTCTGCGTGGGGTAGCTGCTATCTTGGTCTTATGGTATCATGTTTTTGAAGGATATGCTTTTGCGGCAAATGCCCCAATCATCGAAACTCCTAATCATGCATATTTGGCCGTAGACTTCTTTTTTATCTTGTCCGGATTTGTCATCGCTTATGCGTATGACGACCGCTGGGGAAAATCAATGTCTTCCGGCAACTTCTTTAAGCGCCGTTTAATCCGTCTGCATCCCATGGTCGTAATGGGAACTGTATTGGGAGTAATAACCTTCTTGTTACAGGGCAGCGTGCAGTGGGACGGAACACATGTTGCCACATCAGCAGTGATGATTGCCCTTTTGTGCGCCATGTTCTTTATCCCCGCCGTGCCGGGTTGCAGTTACGAAATACGCGGAAATGGCGAAATGTTTCCGCTGAATGGTCCTGCATGGTCACTTTTCTTCGAGTATATAGGCAATATCTTGTACGCATTGTTTATTCATCGTTTCAGCAACAAAGCGCTGGCTGTGTGGACGGCCGTCATGGGAATTTGCTTAGCCTTCTTTACACTGACCGATTATTCGGGCTACGGTTCGCTCGGAGTAGGATGGACACTCGACTCTGTCAATTTCATCGGAGGCTTGCTGCGCATGCTTTTCCCGTTCAGTCTTGGTATGCTGGTGTGCCGTTATTTTAAACCCGTGAAAGTTCGTGGCGCATTCTGGATTTGTTCACTGGTATTGATATGCCTGTTTTACGTACCGTTTATTCCGGGCTTGGAACCCATCTGTTACAACGGCGTGTTTGAAATGGTGTGCATTATGATTGTTTTCCCGGTTCTGGTATGGCTAGGTGCTTCCGGTTCTACCACCGATACGATTTCCTCTTCCGTATGTAAATTCTTGGGCGATATATCTTTCCCCGTTTATATCATTCACTATCCTTTCTATTACCTGTTTTACGCGTGGCTGATAAAGAATCAGTATTTCACTTTCGGAGAAACATGGGAAGTTGCAACCTTGTTGATGGCCGGTAATATCGTTTTAGCCTACCTGTGTCTGAAGTTATACGATGAACCGGTGCGTAAATATCTTGCAAAACGTTTCATGCATAAAAGACAACAGGCAGGCAGTCTGCATTGATTTGATATGTTGATTTAGAGGACTATCTGATTCGCTTCATTCTCAGTCGGAGGCTGTTTGTTACCACCGAAACCGAACTGAATGCCATGGCAGCTCCCGCAATCATCGGGTTCAGCAAGAATCCCGTGAAAGGGTAAAGCACACCTGCCGCTACGGGAATTCCTGTCAGGTTGTAGATAAACGCCCAGAATAAGTTCTCGCGAATAGTACGTACGGTGAGTGTCGAAAGCCGGATGGCCTCGCTTATTTTAGTCAGGTCGGACGATATAATGGTCATCTTTGCCACATCCATGGCGATGTCGCTTCCTTGTCCCATGGCGATACTCAGGTCAGCTTGGGCAAGGGCGGCGCTGTCGTTGATGCCGTCGCCAACCATGGCTACATGCTTTCCTTCCGCCTGAAGCTGTTTGATATACTCCGATTTTTGCTGAGGCAACACTTCCGCGCGGAATTCGGCGATACCAGCCTCCGCAGCAATCCGACGGGCAGTCTGCTCATTGTCACCCGTCAGCATGACAACCGAAATACCTCTTTGCTGTAACTCGGCGATGGCCTTTTTCGATGTTTCCTTTATCCGGTCGGCAATGGCGCAGGTTGCCAGTGCCTGCTGTTCGTCGGCAAACCAGATGACGGTTTTGGCTTCCTGTGCGAAAGCTTCAGCCTTTTCTGAAAGGACAGGAGAGATAGTAATACCCTTTTCGGCAAGCATCCGGCGGTTTCCTGCATAATACGTTTTGCCGTTCCAGCTTGCTTTCACACCTTTCCCCGTAATACTTTCGAAACCGGTTAGCAGACAATCCCCTCCGTTATCAGCATTTGCCTGAGATAATGCCTGCACTACGGCTGTAGCCAGCGGATGTTCGGAATGCTTTTCCAGTCCCAGAAAGATACGCTGTATATCAGCATTCTCAGCTTCCCAGACAATGTCTGTCACCACAGGTTTCCCTTCCGTTATGGTTCCCGTCTTGTCGAGTACAATCGTATCTATCTTTTTGGCCATTTCCAGACTTTCGGCATCCTTGATCAGTATACCGTTTTCGGCCCCTTTGCCGATACCCACCATAATAGCCGTAGGGGTAGCCAGTCCCAAGGCGCACGGACAGGCGATAATCAGTACGGTAACGGCTGCCAGCAGTCCGTGCGTAAAGCCGTTCTCCGCCAGCACGATCCATGCAATGAAAGTAAGCACGGCAATTGTCATGATAGCAGGGACGAATACAGCTGCAATTTTGTCGACCAGTCGCTGTACGGGCGCTTTGCTTCCCTGAGCTTCCTGTACCAGATGAATAATGTGAGAAAGCATCGTATCAGCTCCTACCTTTTCAGCCCGAAACCGGAAACTTCCTTTCTGGTTGATGGTTCCTGCATATACTTTTGCTCCTGCCGACTTACAGACAGGAATTGGCTCGCCGCTCAGCATACTTTCGTCGATGAAAGAACTGCCTTCCGTTACGGTTCCGTCTACGGCGATACGTTCTCCCGGTTTCACGACAATCATGTTGCCTGGAACAATCTGTTCAATACTTACTTCCCGTTCGCCGGTTCCGTCATCGATAATAACTGTACGGGGCTGTAGTCCCATCAGTTTCCTGATAGCAGCCGATGTATTGCCTTTTGCGCGTTCTTCCAGTGTGCGTCCCAGCAGGATAAAGGCGATAATCACGCTGGCCGCTTCAAAATACACATGCGGAGTCACTCCCCTTGATAGCCAGAAATCGGGAAAAAACAAGTTGAACAAGCTGAACAGATAGGCGATTCCGGTACTGTTTGCCACCAGCGTGTCCATATTGGCAGAACGGTGCTTCAGCAGCTTCCAGGCATTGACATAGAATCCGCTTCCCAGCCAGAACACTACAGGAGTAGATAATATCCACATGATGTAATTGGCATATGGCATATCCATGAAAAACATTCCGATAATAGCGACAGGAAGCGATAGGATAATAGCCCATATAGTCCGGAACTTCAATTGCCTGTAATGGGCGGCATGTGTGTCTTCAGCCTCTTTTTCGGCTTCTTTAGCCGTATCAATCAGCAAGTCGAATCCTGCGTTTTGTACAGCCTGCTTCATCATTTCGGGCGAGCAGAGCGACGGATCATATTCTACGGTAGCGATAGCTGTTGCCAGATTGACATTGGCCGAGCACACCCCTTCCTGCCGGCTCAATGTTTTGTTAACACGTGCAGCGCAGGCGGCACAACTCATGCCCAGTACGGGGAAAGTCTGTTTTTTTATTTGTTGGTCTGTCATTGTTCTTTTCTTTTTGATTCTGGCGCAAAGATACACCGGCAGACCATTGTGTATGTTATAAAATTATGGATATGATTTATACGATTTCATCCAGTCCTTTGCGTAATTGGATCTTTTGTTTTTTGAATTCGCTAGGAGTAGTGCCGGTCACTTCTTTAAACTGCCGGCTAAGATGAGCCGTACTCGAATAATTTAGCAGGAAAGCGATTTCGTTCAGTGAGAGTTCATCATACACAAGTAGTTCCTTTACGCGCTCTATTTTTTGTGAAATGAAGTATTTTTCTATTGTAATGCCATTGGTTTCCGAAAACAGTTTGCTTAAGGAGCTGTAATCGTGATGAAGCCTGTCGGCAAGAAAGTCCGACAGAGTTGTTTTAAGTTCACCGTTTTGGCTATGTACCAGCCGGATAATTTCCTGCTTGATTTGCTCTATCAGCCTGTTGCGTTTGTCGTCTATCAGTTCAAATCCCACAGACTGTAACGTTTGCCGGATATGTTCCAGTTCGGCTTTTCCGACAGTTTCCTGTATGATAGCCTTTCCCAGCTCAACATGCAAGGGTGTAAAGCCCAGTTTGGCAAGCAAGTCTTCTACCACCATAATACAGCGGTAGCACACCATGTTTTTAATATAGAGCGTTGTATTGTTCATGCGTCTTAAAATAATTTCTGCAAAATAAAGCTTTTCAATATGAATATATGCCGGTTTGCTGAATTTTCTTTTGTTAAAAGAACCACAACTATTCTTTTTTTGTTTCTATCTTATATTTTTGTAAAGTTAATAAAAATCAGCATAGAGAAATGAGAAAAATGCTTTGTCCGCAGTGTAAGATTGCTGCCATGTATGTAAAGAATGAAGCAGGCGACCGCCGTCTGGTATACGTTGTTGAGGGAGGAGAGGTTATACCTAAAAATCCGGAAGAGTCGCTCGACGGATTCGATGTGAGCGAAGTATTCTGCCTGGGCTGTTCATGGCACGGGAATCCGAAGAAACTGGTCCGCTATTGATTACCACCACATCTGTTCCCCATTTTCGTAAGTGAAAGGACGTTCCTCTTTTCCTGAAGTGCGGTCTTTCAACAGGAGTAGAGCATGTGCAGGTACTCTGTCGTATGTCAGTGTATAGGTTTCAGGCTTGCGTTTACCCAGTGAAACCCATCCTCTGTCGTAATAAAACAGCTCATATTCGTGCGTAGGAAGTACGAAGTTGTCATCGTTCCACGGATAGAATACGATAGAGTCCAGTACTGCCGGTTTTTCCAGTTCATAGCCCAATATATATCCCGGAGCGATATCCGGTCTGGTCAAAGTATTGCCGTCCACACTCAGTTCCACTTTCTTTACTGTACTTTGACCCGGTACGGCTTTCATTTTGCTTCCTTTGTTCCAGAATTCCACTTCTGCCATCGGAGTATCACATGTATCATTCGAACAATAACGGATATAGCGGTACATCTGTTTGCTTTCCACTTTCAGTACATTGCGGAATACCGGCATCTGTTCTACCCGTGCCAGAACTTCCGCATGAGTAAAATTCTTGTCATTGCTACCCTCAAACCGTGCCCCAGGCATTGGAGCCCATTCGTTTGGCCACTTTCCCGTCAGCGGGTATTTACGGGTTAACACCACCCGTCCGGTCATACTTTTGTCAGGCGAAAGCGTGTGCTTCTTTCCGTTTAGCATCAGGAATGCATTATCCAGCGCTATCGGTTTTTCTTTTTCGAATCCGATTACCGCATATACAACCGAATCTCCCAATGCTTCAAAGCGGCACATTCCGTTCTTAACTTCGGAAGCAGCGACTGGCGACCAGTCTGTTCCGGTAGCGAATGTACACAGATATGCCCGTTTTACTGCACGGTCCGTTTGTATTTCCACACTATTGTTCAGCCCGTAAGCGGCTGATACATCCATACGGAAAGGTGATGATACGTTCTTTCCCCACTCATCTTCTGCGACATCCTCCGTCGGCTGTCGCTCGAACGTGCTTCGCCATATCTTGGCACAACGTTTCTTGAAATCCGTCCGCATCGGAAAATCTTCCGGTATCGGATACTTCAATTCGAATTCCGTAGCATCGATGCGGTTATTAATCTTTGCCACTCTTTCGTCTTCGTATACCGAGTAAGTCCCTTTGTCGGTAATAAGTGCCGCCCAGGCATGACCGTTCCGGCTGTAATTCGCCCATCTTCCAACATTGTCAATGGCAGCCGGAATCCCCAGCGCACGCATTACTGCCCCTAACATCACACATCTCTGTACACACATTGCCTTACGCTGATGTTGCATTGCCACTACATCCAGTATATGAGGAAAGTGCGAACTGCTGCTCAATAACCGTTTCCATACCGTATCGTGTACGATTTCGAACGCCTCTTTTACAGTCCGTGCATCTTTTACTAATGTATGATATTCCTGATAAAGCGAGTCCCTCCAGCCATACGCCAACAATTCCGACTCAAAGCGATATGGCAACACATATCGGCAGAACAGTCCGAAATCTATTTCTTTTTGCCATGGCGCTTCCTGCCATGCCTGAAAAGCTCCATCTATGTTTTGAATGAGAAAATCGGCTTTCACGTAATTCAAGTCCCGCTTCAGTATCGGATGGTGATTCTTTGCCAGTTCGTCCCACCATGTATTCAGTGGTTCCATGGTCAGCAGCGAGTCAGCTTCCGCTACCCGGTTCCGGAAGGTATCAATCGCTTCACTCCATACTGTACCGTGCCCCCTCATGTTTTCTATCAGAAACAGTGCCGCTTTCAGTTTCAGCGAGTCACTGTTATCCACATTCTGGTAATGGTCTATCACCTTCAGCAGCTCCAGTCTGTTTTCGCCAGCCTCTTCCAGCGCCAGCTCCAGATTTGTTTGCCTACCACAACTATACAGCACCAGTACCAGGAGTGCACTTAAACTAAAAAGATTCCACTTATTCATATCATATCATTTATCAAAACATCAATTTACACCGATACCAGTTTTGAAACTTCGCCGCATAGTCCACCAGCATCAGCTGATGCTTGCCGAAGTTACGTTTTTCGTTTTCCATCGCTCGGTCACTGTTATTGAAAGCCCCTTTCATCCGCAGATTATATTTGCGGAAGCAGCTGTCCGCCTGTTCCATTTTGCCCTCTTTTCGATAGATTTGTCCTAAAAGCAGCCACGGCACAGCATATCCCGGCTGTGCATTTACTACTTGTTCCAGTACCTCTGTTGCCTCTTTTTTTCGGTTCAGATAATAAGCCAGTGCTCCGTATCGGGCATAGGCATGAGCCGTCCCTTCGTTTTTTGCCAGCCCTACCGTCAGTCCCTGTTCCACGGCACGGCGCAAGTCGGGGTCCGCAGTCAGCCACTCTTGTGTCTTTTCCGTACGCAGCCAGTCAGGACGCAACCATATAGCCCGGCGCAACTGTTCTGCCGCCTTATCCTTTCGTCCGATTTCATACAGTAACACCGCGCCCTCGTAGGCAATGGATGCATTTCGAGGAAACTCCGATTCTAACTTTTGCTGTACCAGCATTGCTTCCTCGTACTTTCCGTCAAGCCGGTACAGCCTGCCTCGCAGAAAATCGGCATACACATCCGTGTTGTTCATATCCAGTTCCAGTTGCTGCCGTATCTTTGCCCGATATCCCTCAGATAATGTGCTGTCGGGCGCGAACGCCGCAACTATCGCCTTGTTTATCCGGCAGGGAAAACGGTCGGAGGTCTGTTCCAATGCTTGTAATGCCTCTTTGTGATTTCCTTTTTTCCAAGCCTCGCAAGCCTGCTCCACCGCCTTGTTATCCATACGTAGACGTGTGTCCAACACCATAAACGCTATCCAGCAGCAACATCCCACGGCTAGCGGCATATACCGTATCCATGCAGTAAGCCTTACAGACTTTACAGTTTCGTTTCCGCTCTCTGCTTCCGTCTGCATCAAGGCAAGCAATATCAGGGTAAGTATCCATACGGATCCGTCGGCCAGCATGATGCTCATTGTCATTTCCTTTACTCCCACTGCCAGCAGACATGCAGCTATTGCCGTCATTGTCTTTTTCTTGCGATATTTTATCCAATATATTACTACCGCTGCACACAGACCGATATACAGCATCATCCCTGTCAATCCTTTCTCTACCAGCACCTGTACCACCACATTCGGTGCATACGAGGTATAAGGTCGGGTAGAGTCTTCGTTCAGTACCCGATCCATCGCCAGCGTATAACTTCCGTTTCCTGTTCCCGTCCACAGATGTTCCTTTATCACTGTCATTGCCTGCTCTGTGGCACGAAAACGGCTTTCCGTACTCTGTCGCTGCGATTCGGTACGCTTCATTGCCAGTGTAGTTCCTGTTTCGGTAGGAAACAGCATCCATACCGTTCCCACAATGAATACGCACACTGCCACCAGTACCAACCTGTACCGCCATGTAGCCATAGATACGCACAATACTGTCACATACACCGCCCACGACACAAAGGCTCCTCTCGAAAAAGACAGCAGCATTGTTACGGAAGCCAGCACCCAGCATATACCGAACACCTTCCGCCATCGGTCTATCCGGTATATCCCCATCGCAAGCATCCCCAATACGGGTAACCATACACTTGCCCATGCATTTGTGATGTAACCGAAAGGACGGAACAAGAAACGGAACGGATACACATCGGTAAATCCCGCTCCATGTACCGCTCTCGTCCAGATTGAGAATGAAGCCAGCGTAATCGCCAGGGCGATGCCTGCTATTCCGGCGGACAGTTTCAGAAAGAGCGAAATACTTTCTGCCCGGCACGATGCCTCTCGTAGCAACAGATATGCGCAAAGTCCCGTCAGCGAGATACGTGCCGCATACATTCCTGTTATCGGATTTAGAATCCAAGTTGCCACGTCATACAGACAGACTGCCAGCACCGCCGCGTCCACCGCCGAAAACCGGAAGTGCAGCCACAATACAGATACAGTTACACACAGCCCGAGCGGTAACAACATCCACGGGTCGTTTATGCGGAATAATTCCGCAGCCAGTGCCATGACAGCCATTACAGCCGCTATCTGCATGCCCCATCGTGCCGAAATCCGTTGTCTATCTTCTGCCGACATTCACTTTTAATTTGCGTATCACATTGTATAGCATGAATCCCACCAGTCCCAGCAACACAAGTTGCATGAAGATGTTGCGTAGCAAGGCGAACGAGGGCGCCATACCATTAGACATATACAGCACCAACTGGTGTATCTCATCGGGAAACGAAGCCACAAAGTCTACCATAAACTTAGGCAGGATATAGAAGAAGTAGTATCCCATAAACAGATTCACCACTACGGCATATACCAGCAGTCCGTAACGTCCCAGCCGGTTGGTCTGAAGCAGATAAGGTGTTTCATCCGCCACACGTCCGCGCATCCGGCGATACACATAGCCCAGCAGTTCCTTCGAGCGACTGCGCAGGTTAGGGATACCCAGCACATCGGACGCTATCCAGTAGCCGTCGAACTTGAAGAAAGGATTCAAGGTCATGATAAAGCCAAGGTTGAGAGTCAGTATCATGTAGCGCACCGTATCGCTTCCAGTGACATAAAACAGCGCCAGCAGCGCCAGCAGAATGTACATCTGGAAGTACACTCCCGCCAGGTTGACGATGCAGCGGTCTGCACGGCGCAGCCGCCACACCTCCGTCACATCGGTGTACAGCACCGGAAAGTTGAGATACAGTCCGAAGCCGATGCCGCCGTGCCGGATGCCGAAATGCTTGCACGCCGAAGCGTGTCCCAGCTCGTGGAAGAGCGAAGACACCACCATAAACACCAGCAGTCCCACCACCATGTAGGCATTGGCAGAACCGTTGAAAGTTAGCAGGTTGTCGGTCGAGCAGAAGAACCAGACATCAGCAGCCAGCACCGCCGCCATCAGGGGAAGCATCACCCCCTTGCGGAACATCAGACGGCAGGTATCCGAAAACCGGTCTATCGCCGAAGCGGAGAACAGCTCGCGCTCATAGAGAAACGTCCGTTTGCGAGATTTCTCCCCGTCGGCAAACATCGGCTGAATCAGCCGTGTTATCACGTCCTCCACCTGAGCGCACGAAAACATGCCCTTCTTTTTTTCCACAAAGGCAACTACCGCCTCCTCTTGTGTATTTTCTTGTTGCAGACAGCGGATTAGGTCTACCACTGGTGCGCCAGCCTCGTAGTGCCGTCCGTTATACACCAGCAAGAAGCGTTCCTTCACCGAGGCCGAAGCCAGCGGCTGAATATGTATTTGTTTATAGCGTTCCATAGAGCAGCCTATGATTTTAGTTGACTTTCATGATAGCCGAGTTAATGCTTCGGTCTACGTCGTTCTTGTCGCGCGAAGTCTTCCGTCCGAAATCGAAAGTATAGGCAAGTTTCACGTAACCTGTACGCTGATAGATGCGGCTGGTTCTTTCTTGCGTGAACTGATATATACCGATAGGAGAATATTCCGTATAGCGGGAATGTTTGGTAAATGGACTATCTGTACCTGCTTCTGCCAGCCAGTTCTTTTTGTTAAACCGAAGCGAGAAACCATACTTCCACGGTGATTTCTTGAGTGCTAACAATTCGCTGTCAAGCCCTCTTTCTGGAGTTTTCATGTAAGCATTCAACGTAAACGAATGGAAATAATAATTCACATCAAGCGTAGCCATAAAGTTATCTTCCGAGATAGGAATCTTTGCAATGTCCAGCTTCTCATATTTGAGCTTCAGGTTTGTACGGAAATTCTTTGACAATTTACAAGATGATATAACTTCAGCTTTCCATTTCTTATAGTCAGTATCTGAACGGTAGCTGTTTACAAGTTTGTTATTTTCAATATAATAATCCCCACAAATATTATTTTTCAGAATCGTATAGTTGAAGTTGAACTGGAGATTAAAGGGTTTCACTTGTGCATCATAAGTGAAGAAAAACTCTTGTATGATCGGGTTATTCAGATTAGGATTTCCTCGTTTTATTTGTAGAAAATCTATATTTTGATCCATTGTATTAATATAGCTGATATCCGGCTGATAGTTTCCCATGGCGAAACCGCCTACTAACTGGTGCTTGGCATTAATCAGGTAACGAATCCATGAGTTAGTGCGGAATGTCCAATATTTTTGCAAGTCCTGTCCGTGCAACTTATAATTTAGCAGTGATGCACCGGGTGACAATGTAATGGTCAGTTTGTCAAAAAGATATTGTGTATAATTTAAATAAAATAGAGTTTCGCCTTTCCACAGGTGTTGCCAGGATTCATTATCTCCGGTATAGGCGGAAGAAGTAATCTGATGGTCGTGCAGAAAACTTGCGCCAAACGAATTATGTTTTAAGTTGATGCCATATACACCCATTGCTCTGAATGAGTATAAGTCTTCATCTGCTTTAGTAAACAGACGCTGTTCGTCCTCCAAGTAATTCCGCTGATAGGTGTTGTGGTCATAGTTTCCTCTCAGCATGACGTGTATACGTTGGTTCTTTGTGGGATAGAATACTCCGTCCAAACAAAGGGACGGTTTCAGATTCTCTTCACTTACCCGTTCCGATGAACTTACATTTTTATTTTCATAGCCGGTATAATTTAACTGTTCGCTTTGGTCATTATGCGGAGTATCATTATGGGTCAACGACACTAGTGCATACAGATTACGCTTATCCGTCTTGTTATTCACTTTGAATTGGGCGTACTGCTGATTGTTGTGGTATAAGCCGCCTTCATTCATATGATTTCGATTGACTTGATAGTCTGGAAAAAACAGCAGCTCATTCTTTTGATTTTGTACTCCGTCATGCTCTGCCATATTGTATCCACCGAAAAAAGTATAGTTAGTATTGCCATGTGCTATTTTTGCTCCGATGTTATAATCACCTTTGGTATAGCCTATATTCTGTTCTGCATCTAAAGTCACGTAACCGCCCACCTTATACTCTTTTGTAATGTAATTAATAGACGCAATATCACCTGTGTAGATGCCACTCGGGATATCATAGTATTCTACCTTCTCTATGTCTTTGGGGCGCAGGTTCTGTACTTCACGTAAGTCTGCCTGTACACCATTGATATAAAGTGTTACAGCTCCCCGTGAAGTAGAAACACTCTTGCTGCGAGGATCTACATCCACTCCGGGTATCATCAGATTATACAAAACATCATATCCCGAATAGGCGTGCTTCAATTGTTGCTTGTCAGGAATAATTAACGTATGGTCTTTCTTTCGGATGAATGTAGTACCTTTTACCACGACTTCTCCGAGTATTATGTTATCAGCTGTCAAAACAATATCTGATAAATAACAATCTTTATTGAGGATACTGATTCCCTTATATAATGTAGCATATCCCACACAACTAAAACTTACAAGATACTTTCCTGAATCTACATCTGGAATCAAAAAAGTACCTTGTTCATCTGTAATTACCCCATTTATCAGTAAAGAGTCTGTGGAAAAAAATTGTACAGTTACAAAAGGAATCGGCTTATTATTGTCATCTTTTATAACTCCAGTAACTTTATATTTGGCTTGTATTGGCAATATAAATCCCAATAGAACAATGATATTTATCAGTTTTTTCATTTTAATCTTTTTAATATGTATCCCAATAGAAAACTGCATTGAATAGAAAGTACTATTTCAATGCAATTTCCTGATAAACTTCATTTAATTAATGACTGTTGCAACTGACATTACCACTACAATGTGTACATTCGTCTGATGAAGCTAAATCAAACGAGGTATTTCCAGTTGATATCATATCAACTAAACCTCCTACAGCCAATGGATCAGTTTCCAAACGACTTTCCAACTCCTGTAATTCGAATTCTGTTACTTCAGAATTCAAAGAAACCAATTCTTCTTTTTTTTGTTTCATAGAACATTAACTTTTAATTAGTAATTTATTATATTGAGCATAAGCTTTATTCACTTCTATAGCAAATGTACGCTTATAAAATGTACACTGCATATTTTCTCCTCTCATGTGATAATAAGGGCATCCCCCACAACATAACAAGGCATACCGACATTTCGCACACAGTTCATCCTTACATACATTCGTATTATGCCAAACTTTCACTACGTCATTATTCCAAACAATAGTATCGTTTAAAAAAGAACCTTCCAGATGTTTTTTATTGCCTATTACTTCCCAACATGGATAAATATCTCCCAAAGGATCTAACACATAACCATTAACTTGAGCAGCGCAAGATACAGAACTAAGGAGCAAAGCACGTTTTTCAGAAAGAGCTTTATATATTTTTTTTGAAATACCATTATATTCTTTTCCCCACTCCTTATTTATCTTCTGATTTTTAGTGATAAAAGAGCCGATAGAAAGAAAATCCAATTTGCGATGCTCATCTGTTGATATAGAATCATTATTTTTCAATATCGCAGAATATAATTCAAATTGGGGATTTTGAAAAAAAACTTTTTTCTCAAAAAACTTCTTCAAATCGTTATACTGATTAATGTTAGAAGTGTCCATATTCATACGAATAGTTACCTTTATAGAATGATTCAATGCAAACTGAATATTCTCCACTATTTTATCAAAAGTTTCTCCATACCGATAATGAATCCGTTTGCAATCATGTAATTTTTTAGGACCATCCACTGTTATTTGAACTTTATATATTTTATCGGGAGATAATAAATCGCCATAACAGTCTAAATCATATCCATTAGTTATAGCTACAAACTTATATCCACGTGTTATTCCCTCATTGATAATATAAGAAACGATTTCTTTATTTTCTGCCAACAAAGGCTCACCACCATATAACGTGATTACCTTTTTCCTCAATTCCTTATGAGGTTGAATCTGTTCCATTGCACGAAAAGCCTTATCCACCATCTCTTGGGTAAAAACAATACGATGATCCCCGTCTTTTTTATCTCTTCCTTCAAAACAATATGGGCAGCGGAAGTTACAATTGTAAGTTACAACCCACGTGAAATTAGTATACAATAAATAGTCTTTTTTATGTAAAGCTTTCGCCATACGAGCTACATAAGCATACTCTTCCTCTTGGCTTCTGGTAGTAATATATCCCCGTTTTATCAATGCTTGTAAGGTATCTTCCGGTAAATCTACACCAGAAGCTACAGCCTGAATCTTTTTCAGCAGACTTTCAGTCACAATGTCAATGGCTCCTGTGTAACCATGAATCAGCATATACTTGCCTGCCTCGCTTTCCAACTTGACCGGAATCAGATACGATGAAGTTCTTAACGTTTCCATTGGGATGATTTTACTTGGTGAACTGATAAATTGCATACTTTCCGTCTTGGCACAATGTAACCGTATATAGTCCGTTTGTCCAGTCGCCTATTAAAATAGGATATACTCCTTTGGCTGGTAATGACAAATGAGCTTCGGTGTACACGATATGTCCCTGTGCATCCTTTATCTGAATACTAAAGTCGTCTATTTGCTTGTCTGTAGAAAGTAAGAGCAAGTTTCCTTCTGTTCTAATGAAGATGTGCTGCGACAGTGAACGATTGGTTCCATTTTTCCAGCCATTATTTTCTTCCACATTTTCTTCTTCCTCAAATCTGTTCATTGTGTTTGCCTGAATTGATATGGACGAACCCAAACAAAGTATAAAAAGTAGTGTTTTCATAACTCTTTTCCATTTAAAATTCACCGACAAAAGTATAGGAAATGCATATTGGAGGGTGAAAAACGATTACGCATTTTTTACGCATTATAAAAGCGTATTGATAACCAGTTGTTTAGCCTGGTGAAAAGAGGGGTGCGAACGAATGCTTATAGAATGAATTTGACTAAAAAATCCACATTAATTGAACAAAAAATCCACTTCTTTATACAGGAAATATCATTCCAGACGTTTCAAAAACTCCCTGGCTACAGACATGTTTGTCTTTTCTCCTGTCATTTTATGATACAAACGGGTCAGTATCGAATTGACGGCAGAAGGAGAGTGGGCGATAAGTGCTGATATCCTATTGGTCGATATCCCGATTTTAATCAAACAGCAGGTACGAAGCTCTAATTCTGTTAATTTAGGATTCAGGCTGTATAGTTTAGATATAAATGTAGGATACACCTTGTTTAAAGCATTAACCAATTGCCGCCAATGGTCTTCACTCAGCTCCCGGCTTTGAGTAACACGGCAAAAATGAAGATAAATGGCAGATTGCTGAAAAGTTTCTAGCCTTTTTTCCAGACTCTGCTGTTTTTCTGACAATGTTACCTGCGAATTTTCTTCAAGAGTAAGTTCCTTATTCAGCCGTTGCTTCTTGTGGAAAATATGGATATTCCTGCCCATATAAATCATTCCTGCCACCAGTATAATTAGTGCCAGCGCCAGTATATGCCGTAGCCTTTTCATGTGCGAGAGCAGATCAAGTTTTTCTGCCTCGTAACTGATGCGTACTGTCGCTTCTGTACGTGTCATTCTGCTGATGGAGTCGGACACCTCCCGATAGCAGCGGGCGTAACGGTGTGCATCTTCCTGTTTGCCTTGTGAGAGTGCTATTTCCTTCAATATGCCATAGGCTGTGCGGCGATGATAAATGTCATTTGTCTGTAATGCCTCAACCGAATAGAATAAGGCAGAATCTAGATTGTTTTTCTGCCAATAATATTTGGCAAGTACTAAAGCTGCTAATTCATCGAAATGGTCACCCAATATTTTATAGGCAAATGCTTTTGCCGTATTATGCCTTCCTTGTGCGTAACTGAAGTCGGCCCATTCGCTCAGTACACCATATGCCGGTCTGGTGAATCCTTTTTCTTTCATCAGGTTATATGCCTTGCTGTAATACACTTCTGCGCTGTCTGGACTGTACTGCCGGTCGAATATTCGTGCTATATCTCTCCAGCTGTAGGCAATTCCCAGATAATCATCGCATTTTATGTTATATACCAATGCCTGCCGTAAAGCTTTCATGCTTTCATGGTATGCTTTTTGATAAGCATACAGGGCCGCCAGTTGTCCGTAGATGCGACCGTTCAGCGTATCGTGGTTGCAGCCCACCTCGGCTGCACTCAGGTATGTACGTATTGCCCTTGATGGTTCGTTGCAGTCGCGGTACACTCCTGCCTTGTAGTAAAGTGCTTCTGCCAGCCTCCGGTCATCTCCTTGCTGCTCGTAGAAGCGTACTATGCGGTTTATCAGCGAATCGGAGGTGTGCGGAATATAGAGTTTGTCTTCGGCTTTGATTCGTAGCATGTGGCAGTACATCCGTTCTTCTTCCGTCAGTTCCTGCAAGGATGCGTCGATCGAGTCCAGACAGGCAATGGCACTGTCCGGACAAGCTTCTGCCCAGTACTCCGCCTGTCTGATCAGGGGAGGGTAGGATGTTTTCCGGTTGCGGCAACCGCATGCTCCTATCAGCAGAAGCAACAGCAGGAAGTAAGCTGTTTTCTTCATTGCATTTCTTTACGCTGTGCAAATATACGATTTTACGGCATTCCGACAAATCTGTCAGGCATGGAAGTCCGTAAAACTCGTGCAGCTTACTTGTGTTGCTGCCTATTTCTATTATTCCACTTTCAATATTGCGCTATTGATATTATAATCAACATCATTTCTGTCACGGGAAGTTTTCTTTCCGAATTCGAATGTATAGGCTACCTTTACGTATCCGCTTTGCTGATTATATCGGTAATATTGGTAACGGTCGAAACTATATACCTCCGAAGTCAGATAATTTCGTGTCTTGCTGCTGTCGATAAACGGATTATTCGTACCTCCTTCCAGTGACCAGTTGCCGTGATTCCAACTCAATGACAGCCCATAACAGCCGTCCTGTTCGCTGTAAATACCACTCATACTCAACTCCTTGCTTTTCATTTGTCCGTAGATGTTCAGTGCAAAATCTTTCCAGAAGTAATTGATGTCCAGTTTACCGTACACACTGTTTTCATGTTCTTTTTCTGTTCCTGTTATCAATCCACGCTGCCAGCGTCCGCTAATTTTCAAACGTAACGCATCAGTCACCTTGTACGAAAGATCCAATCCACCACGGAACGAATGATAATCTCCGTCACCTCTGAATGTTTCCACCACTTTATCCCCTTCAATAAAGAAAGCAGGCAGGGTGGTGTTTATCTCCGTATCATACATGAAGATTCCAAACAAGTTAAAGCGCCCGAACTGTACGCTATAGTTGGCTGATGCCGAATACATGGAAATCTTAGGCAAATATGGATTACCACGTTTCACATGAAGCATATCCACTGTCTGCTCAGCCGTGTTGATGGTATTGATTTCGGGATAGGCATTACCTACTGCCATTCCTCCGCCAAGGAACTGCTTCTTGCTGATGCTGTACATCAAGGCTACAGAACCTCGCGGGCTGATCCGGCTGATTTTGTCTTGACCATGCAGACGATACTGTAAGGAAGACATACCCGCTTGTGCATCTAACGTGAGTTTCTTGCTCAACTTGTGATTATAATTAAGAAACAATAAGGTTTCACCCGACCACAGATGTTGCCAGGAAGGAGAATCACCTTTATAGGTAGTCGAACTGATACGATGTATATGACGAACTTGAGCTGTCAGAGAGTTACCGTGTTTAAACTTGGCATAATATTTCACCGAAGGAGAAAGCGTGTACATTTCTTCCTGCACATTGCTATGTGAAATAAACTTGTTTTCCAGATACGAGCGGTCATAACTGTTATCGGTGTAATCTCCATTCAGCGTACACTGCAATTTCTGATTCTTGTTGAAACGGAATTCTCCATATAGGTTTAACGACGGCTTCAGCGAGCGCTGTTCCATCCTGCTATGGGAGGATGAGCTGGGATATAGCTCCGAATAGATCAGGCTGCTTTCCTGTTCACTGCCCGGCTCTTCACTGTGTACCAACGCCATCTTGGCCATCAGTTTTCGTTTGTTGGTCTGGTTCAATATATTCAACTGTGCATATTGTCTATTGTTCTTCTTGCGGTCTAAGTCCGTATTGCCTTGTTTTACAATACTATGTTCCGGAAAATAATAGGTTTCTGTATTTACGCTTCCCTCATTCTCATATTCTTGCATAGAATGTCCGCCAAACAACGTATATGAAGTATTACCACTATACAGCTTGACTCCCAAGTTATAATCTCCTTTCAGATAACCGATTGTCTGGTCCGCATCTGCCGACACATAACCTCCGTTTATCCGCTTCTTGGTAATAAAATTTACGGAAGTTTTATCTCCGGCATATTCTCCGGTGGGCATATCCATGTATTCTATCCTTTCAATATCTTTCGGGCGTAGATTCTTTATTTCCCGATAGTCTGCTTCGCGTCCGTCTATATATAAAGTGGCGTTTCCGCCCATGGCTGATACTGTTCCTTTCCGGCGGTCGACATCCATGCCCGGAATCATCAGATTATAAAGCAAATCGTATCCTGTATGTGAGTGTTTCAACTGCTGCTTGTCGGGAATTATCAGTATTCGGTCGTCTTTACGGATGAATGAACTTCCTTTAATTTCTACATTGTTTAGCATTATATTGTTAGTCTGTAAGGTAATGACTGGTAATGTCCTGTCATTCTCACCATTGCTAATTACAGGAATTGTCTTGGTAAGATAGCCGATTGAACTGACAGACATCAAATATTCTCCTTTCCGTACTGTCATTTTATAGTTACCGGTACTATCGGTTGCTGTTCCTTGTACAAAAGTAGAATCCGGTTGTAATAATTGAATTGATGCATAAGGAACAGCAGTTCCAGTTTCTGATTTTACAATACCTTTCAGTATAGACTGTGCTTGAAGAGAAACAGTTAGCAAACTACTGCTGAAAAATAGAAGTCCTACTATAAATTTCATAAGTAATTAAATTTTTTCAATACTCTAAATAAGGTTTTACAAAGTATAACTTGCAGTATTAAGATATGTTTTGTCGTTTTGTGAATGAACGAATTTGTAGAATCAAATGTATGGGAAAAGTGCTTTTTGCCGAAAAAACAATGTTCACAATTTGTTTACATTTTGCAAATTACTGATATTCAGTAGAGTAAAATAACTATACTTGAGTGCTGGAATGGAGAAATTATACCAATTTATATAAGAACTCGGTCATTTTTTGCACGCTGCCTTTTTCTCCGGTTATCTTTGTGTACAACCGGCTCAGGGTATTGCTGATGGATGAAACCGAGTGGCTCAGCAGTTCTGCCATCTGCGTGCGTGACATGCCTATCTTTGTCAGGCAGCAGACACGGAGTTCGTGTGAGGAGAGTTTCGGGTAGTACTGATACAGTCTGGATGTAAAGTCAGGATAAGCCTTGTTTATGGCCTCCGTCAGCTGTTGCCAGTATTCATCAGTCAGTTCTGAACTGCGTGTTACGGAGAGGAATGCAGCAAAAGATTGTCTGGCAGTCGAGGGTGTTAGGTTTTCCTCCTCATGCTGATTTTCGGTTATTATATGTGCCTCATCCTTTTGTGGCTCTTTGCGGCGGGCACGGATATTCCTGCCCATATAAATCATTCCTGCCACCAGCAGAGTTAGTGCCAGCGCCAGTATATACCGTAGCCTTTTCATGTGCGAGAGCAGATCAAGTTTTTCTGCCTCGTAACTGATGCGTACTGTCGCTTCTGTACGTGTCATTCTGCTGATGGAGTCGGACACCTCCCGATAGCAGCGGGCGTAACGGTGTGCATCTTCCTGTTTGCCTTGTGAGAGTGCTATTTCCTTCAATATGCCATAGGCTGTGCGGCGATGATAAATGTCATTTGTCTGTAATGCCTCAACCGAATAGAATAAGGCAGAATCTAGATTGTTTTTCTGCCAATAATATTTGGCAAGTACTAAAGCTGCTAATTCATCGAAATGGTCACCCAATATTTTATAGGCAAATGCTTTTGCCGTATTATGCCTTCCTTGTGCGTAACTGAAGTCGGCCCATTCGCTCAGTACACCATATGCCGGTCTGGTGAATCCTTTTTCTTTCATCAGGTTATATGCCTTGCTGTAATACACTTCTGCGCTGTCTGGACTGTACTGCCGGTCGAATATTCGTGCTATATCTCTCCAGCTGTAGGCAATTCCCAGATAATCATCGCATTTTATGTTATATACCAATGCCTGCCGTAAAGCTTTCATGCTTTCATGGTATGCTTTTTGATAAGCATACAGGGCCGCCAGTTGTCCGTAGATGCGACCGTTCAGCGTATCGTGGTTGCAGCCCACCTCGGCTGCACTCAGGTATGTACGTATTGCCCTTGATGGTTCGTTGCAGTCGCGGTACACTCCTGCCTTGTAGTAAAGTGCTTCTGCCAGCCTCCGGTCATCTCCTTGCTGCTCGTAGAAGCGTACTATGCGGTTTATCAGCGAATCGGAGGTGTGCGGAATATAGAGTTTGTCTTCGGCTTTGATTCGTAGCATGTGGCAGTACATCCGTTCTTCTTCCGTCAGTTCCTGCAAGGATGCGTCGATCGAGTCCAGACAGGCAATGGCACTGTCCGGACAAGCTTCTGCCCAGTACTCCGCCTGTCTGATCAGGGGAGGGTAGGATGTTTTCCGGTTGCGGCAACCGCATGCTCCTATCAGCAGAAGCAACAGCAGGAAGTAAGCTGTTTTCTTCATTGCATTTCTTTTGGCTGTGCAAATATACGATTTTACGGTATTCCGACAAATTTGTCTGGCATGGAAGTCCGTAATTCTTCCTGTAAATAGAGAGAAATGTTAATGACAAACCTGTATCTGCTTCGGATTTTTGCAGGCTAAATCCCTGTAATAGTTAAAAACGACCTTTATGTTAAAGCTTTTGGAGGTGAAAATGACCTGTTGTTTCCTCAGAAAGATGCTGATGTTTGGGGTAAAACATCCTGTTATTTTATTCGAAGTTTCGGCATGTTTTATTTTGAAGCAGGAATCAGGTTGAAATTTCCTGTTTTTGCCTCTGGAATTTCTTTTAAATGAAACGGATTACTCATGGCATTGTGCTATTAAAACAGGCGAGAAAGTTTCTCGCTGTGATACGATTGTGTTCTGTTTTATGAATAATGTTTCTTGGCGAAAGGAATGGCTGTCTATCTGGATTCCGTAGAAGCGGTGAGATTCTGATTTTTTGGAACCGGCTTGATCCTCTCTCCAATTTTGTGATAATGGAGAAATCAGCATGTCATTTTATTATGCGGCACGACTTGTCTGTCATTCTGTAATAATGGCTTCTTTTCCGTTCATGCTGACCTTCTTTTCGGCTATCAGCTCCGATAAGGCTCGTGCCAGCGAAGGGCGTGCCACTCCCAAAATGAAAGCCACTTCCTGCTGATTGTCTATCCGTCCGTTGATTTTCAGGTAATTCAGCAGACGCGACTTCAGGCTTTGCAGGGCGAATTCATTTAATTTTTTACTTAGAAAAAGGCTGCGGTCGGAAATCATTTCGATAAAATTCTTCATGATGACAGGCTGGCTGTGCATGAATTCCAGAAAGTAGTTCTTGTCGAGCACAAGTACTTCACAGTTTTCCTGCACCTCTATGTTTACCGGAAAGCGGTTCTCCGATGCGAATATAAAGGCTGGAGCGAGTACTTCGGGAGCACTTATCCGGTCGATGGTAACTTGTTTCCCTTCCGCATTTTCCATTTGTGCACGTACGTTTCCTGTACATAATATATAGAGCGAGCGGCAGGGATCTCCCTGACGGGCAATGAAGTCGCCTTCTTTATAGCGACGGACACTGTTGGGAGCTTCGGCAAGCAACTGTCTGGCTGCCGCTTCGGATATGCCCTGAAATAAGGGAAGCTGTAAAAGTTGTATGGCGTTCATTTAGTCTTCATTTAACGATTATTCAGAATGGCTGTAACATAGGTTACAGTTATTGCCGGCAGAAAGCGGCATCTTTGCACAAACTTAATAAAAAATCACTAATGACTATCTGAATATGGAAGGAAATATGTTTTGCTATCAGTGTCAGGAGGCAGCCAAGGGAACCGGCTGTGTGCTGAAAGGTGTGTGTGGAAAGAATAGCAGTACGGCACGTTATATGGATTTGCTGCTCTTTACGGTAAGAGGCGTATCGGTGGCTGCCAGTGCTTTGCGTGAGCAGTCGGTAAAGGTGTCGGCGGAAGTCGATTCGTTTGTGACGGATGCTTTGTTTTCTACCATTACGAATGCCAATTTCGACGATGAAAGTATTTTACGCCGGGTAGAGAAAGGAATCGGTCTGCGTGATGACCTGAAGGCTGAGGCTGCTGCGCGGGGTATTGCACTTCCCGGAGTAGACGAGCTGGAGTGGAAGGGGGAAAAGGACTCGTTCGAGGAGAAAGCGGCTGCGGTCGGTGTATTGCGTGAGGCAAACGAGGACTTGCGTTCGCTGAAAGAACTGCTTGTTTACGGCCTGAAAGGTATGGCGGCTTATCACGAACATGCCATGCGTCTGGGGTATAGCAACGGGGAAATTCATGCGTTCATGCAGGCGGCACTGGCGAAAATTGCTGTCGGCGGACTGACAGCCGACGAATGGGTGGCGCAGGTGATGCAGGCGGGAGAGATGGGTGTCAAGGTGATGGCACTGCTCGACGAGGCAAATACGACCCGTTACGGCAATCCGGAGATTACAAAGGTGAATATCGGGGTGGGTAAGAATCCGGGTATTCTGATCAGCGGACACGACTTGCATGACATCGAAGACTTGCTGAAACAGACCGAGGGAACGGGAGTGGATGTATATACGCACAGCGAAATGCTTCCGGCACACTATTATCCTGCTTTCAAGGAGTACAAGCATTTTGTTGGCAACTACGGAAACGCGTGGTGGAAGCAGCGTGAGGAGTTTACGGCGTTCAACGGTCCGATTGTGTTTACAACCAACTGTATTGTGCCGCCGCTCTCGAATGCAACATATAAGGAGCGTATGTTTACCGGAAACTCGACCGGATATCCGGGTTGCAAGCACATTGAAACGGGTGCCGACGGACATAAGGATTATTCGGAAGTAATTGCGCTTGCCAAGCAGTGCCAGCCGCCTGTAGAACTGGAAACCGGGGAGATTATCGGTGGATTCGCGCACAATCAGGTTCTTCAGCTTGCCGATAAGGTAGTGGAAGCTGTGAAGAGTGGAGCTATCCGGCGTTTTGTGGTGATGGCTGGATGCGACGGCCGTATGAAGAGCCGCGATTATTATACTGATTTTGCCAAGGCATTGCCGCAGGATACGGTTATCCTGACTGCCGGATGTGCAAAATACAAATACAACAAGTTGCCTTTGGGCGATATAAACGGTATTCCGCGTGTGCTCGATGCCGGTCAGTGCAACGACAGTTATTCGCTTGCCGTTATCGCTCTGAAGCTGAAAGAAGTCTTCCAGTTGAACGACATCAACGAACTGCCGATTACCTATAATATCGCGTGGTACGAACAGAAGGCGGTGATTGTACTGCTTGCCTTGCTGAGTCTGGGCGTGAAGAACATTCATCTGGGCCCTACACTGCCTGCATTCCTTTCGCCGAATGTGGCAAAAGTGCTGGTCGATACCTTCGGGATAGGAGGCATTACCACTGTCGACGAAGATTTGAAGAAATTCGGTTTGCTGGGATAAATTCTTTCTCCTTACTTTATTAAGTATCCGATATTTTACTTACCTTTGTTCATTAATTCGTCATAAAAATCGTACTATATGAGCAAAGCTATTATTAATTCTTACGAGGAATTTGAAAAAATGATCGGTCAGCAGATCGGAGTTTCCGACTGGCTGGAAGTTACACAGGAGCGCATCAACCAGTTTGCCGACGCTACACTGGATCATCAGTGGATTCATGTCGATGTAGAACGTGCGAAAGTGGAAAGCCCCTTCAAGAGCACAATCGTACACGGCTATCTGACTTTGTCGCTGCTTCCGTATTTCTGGAATCAGATTATCGAAGTAAACAACCTGAAGATGATGGTAAACTACGGAATGGACAAAATGAAGTTCGGTCAGGCGGTATTGTCGGGACAGAAAATCCGTATGGTTGCCGACCTGCATTCGTTGGTTAATTTGCGCGGAACGGCTAAGGCTGAAATTAAATTCGCTATCGAAATAGAAGGACAGAAGAAGAAAGCACTCGAAGGTATCGCTACTTTCCTGTATTACTTCAACTGATGTACGGCATACTGTCTGTAGATATTTTGAATAGGACGATGAGATTCATTACAGGATAATCTGGTTTCTGTAGTGAATCTCATCGTTGTTTTTATATGTGTTTTGATTATGACAGAAAAACTTTGCCGGCAGTTGCGTGAGTGGGCGGAAGCCTATCATCAGGCGGATTTCATCGCGAATGATCCCGTACAGTTTCCGCACCGTTATGTCCGGCAGGAAGATATTGAAATAATGGGACTGCTGACTGCCGTCCTGAGTTTCGGAAATCGCCGGATGATTCTCCGCAAGGTAGACGAACTGGATGGACTGATGGGACGTGCTCCCTTGCAGTATGTGCTTTCCAGACGCTGGGAGAATGATTTCAGTCGTGGGAACCAACGGAGCTTTTACCGGATGGTTTCGTATGCGGCATTCCGTATTTATTTCGAGAAGTTGTATGCGGTGTATACGGAGAATCGTACGCTGGAGGATGCCTTGCTGACTTTTCCGGGAAATCCGATGCAGAAGCTTTGTGCGTTTTTGGGGATGTCCGACAGAAGTCCGCAGAAGAAGCTCAACATGTTTCTGCGCTGGATGATCCGTCGTGATTCGGCTGTCGACTTCGGTATCTGGCGGCGGATGAGTCCTGCCGACCTGATTATCCCGCTCGATACGCATGTGTGCCGGGTAGCTTTTCTGCTGGGACTGACCGATAAACCTTCTTTTTCGTTGTCGGCTGCCCGGTGTATCACAGAGGCATTGGCGGAGGTGTTTCCCGGCGATCCGTGTCTGGGCGACTTCGCACTTTTCGGTTATGGGGTGAATCATCCTGAATTAACAGATAACTTACCATGATAAAGATATTGGCTACAAGCGACTGGCACTTGGGGAATACCTTCCACGGCTTCGACCGTCAGGAAGAGCATGCCGATTTTCTTCGGTGGCTGCTCGGTGCTGTCGGACAGAAAAATCCTGATGCCTTGCTGGTGTCGGGCGACATATTCGATTCAAGTAATCCTTCGGCTGCCTCTCAGGAGTTGTATTATAGTTTTCTCGATACGCTGACACAGCGTTTCCCGCAGTTGCAGACGATAATAATTGCCGGAAACCACGACTCGGCTGCACGGCTTGAGGCGCCTCGTCTGATGCTGGAAAGGCATCGGGTCTATGTGCGCGGGCTGGTACGCGGGCAGGAGGAAGGTAACTTCTTGCCGGACGATTTGCTGTTGCCTGTCTGTTCGGCAGCGCATCCGGAAGAACGTGCCTGGGTGCTTGCCGTGCCTTACTTGCGTGATGGAGACTTTACCCGTGGTATGAGTTACGGGGAGGGTGTAGGAGAGTTCCTGCGTCGGGCGGTTGAGGCGGCGAATCTCCGGCGCGACCGGAGCAGGGAAGCGCTGATTCTGATGGCGCATTTATATGCTACGGGGAGTGAGATTGCCGAAAATTCTTCGGAACGTATCGTGATAGGTGGTTCGGAAATGGTCAGTCTGGATGAAATAGATGAAAGTATTACGTTAGCCTTGTTGGGGCATTTGCATCGTAATCAGAAAGTTAGCGGCCGTGAAAACTGGCTGTATCCGGGCAGTGCCCTGCCGATGTCGTTTGCAGAGAAGGGCTATCGTCACGGAGCTGTTTATTATGAGATAGAGGACGGTCGCCTGAATGGTGTGTCCGAGTTCCTCGACTATCCTTTGCAGCATCCGCTGGTTTCTGTTCCGGCAAAACCGCTTCCGCTGACCGAGGTGCTCGACTTGCTGCGTGCCTTGCCCGATAAAGATAAAATGAGCGAAGAAGAGCCTGTTCCGTATCTGGAGGTGAATGTCTTGCTCGACGCTCCTGTGGCTGGCATCAACAAGCAGGTAGAGGATGTCCTTCAGTCGAAAAATGTGCGCTTGTGCCGGACGGTAATCGCTTATCGGGTGCAGCAGTCGGCTGGCGACGGGGAAGTGGTGTTGGAATCGGTCGATGATTTGCTGACGCTCGACCCGATAGAGGTGATCAGAAAGAGTTATCAGAACAAGTTCCGCTGCGAAATGCGCGATGAGCTGGTGGAACTTGCCAGACGGGCTGTGGAAGCGGCTCGCAGGGAAGGAGGCAATGAATGAAGTTGTTGAAAGTAATCATGTATAACCTGGCTTCGCTCGAGGGGGAACAGGTGATTGATTTTGAAAGTGAACCTTTACGGAGTGCCGATTTGTTTTCCATCGTAGGTGAAACGGGAAGCGGAAAGTCGACCATTCTGGATGCTGTCTGTCTGGCATTGTACGGGCTTGCTCCTCGTTTTTATGGGGCAGATAATTTCGATTATTATCATACCGAGCGTCCGAACAACGATCAGGTGCTCGATCCTGACGACCCGCGTAACATTCTTCGCAAGGGTACGAAGGAGTGTTTTGCCGAAGTGGTGTTTCTGGCGCGCGACGGTTTCCGCTATCGTGCCCGCTGGTCGTGTTCCATAGCCCGCATCAATTATACGCGTCCGGAGCGCAGGCTGTACCGGATAGCAGTGGACGAAGCGGGAAGAACCAGCGAGAAGGATGTGGAAATAACCGGAGGGGGACGTCAGAAGCGCGGACATAAGAATATCAATAATGAGGGGCTCGACCGCATTATCGGTCTGGATTACGGACAGTTTACCCGTACGGTGATGCTGGCGCAGAATTCGTTTGCCAATTTTGTCAAGGCGGACGACAAGGATAAGGCTGTCTTGCTGGAAAAGCTGACCGGAACGGAACTTTATACGGCTGTTGCCCGTAAGATTTATGAGTTTTATAAGGAGGCGGAAGCTGCCTATAATGAGGTGTTCAATCAGGTAAAGGCTTTTGCCGTACATCAGCTGTCCGACGAAAAGCTGGCGGAAGTGGAAACGCGTAAGGGGGAGTTGGACACCAGTTTCCGTACCTTGCAGGCTGAACTCCAGAAGTTGAAGGATCAGCAGAAATGGTATGCAGACTTGTGTGCGCTTGAGGTGGCTTTTGCTGGTGAGGAAGCAAAATGGAAACAGGCTTCGGAAAAGGCACAGAACTTGCAGCCGGTACGGGACGAGTTGCGGATGCTCGATGAGGTGGCTCCTGTACGCGATGTATATCAGACTTACATGAATCTGCAACGTGAACTGAAAGAGCTGACAGAGGAAGTCGGTAGGAAACAATTGCAGTGTAGTGCGCTGGAAAGGGAAGAGGCTGAGAAGCGGAAACTTTTACTAGATGTAAAAGAAAATTACAATGTACTCCGTGAGAAACAAGAGCAGATGCTTCCGCTGGTGACGGCAGCCCGTAAGCAGAAGGTGGAGCTGGACGCACAGCAGGCTACCGTGACTCGCCTGAAAGAGGAGGAAAGTTTGCTGGCGAAGAAGGAAGAATTGCTGAGAAAGGAGCAGGCGGAAAATGAGCTTCAGGCAGCGGAATTGCAGAAGCGGCAGGCGGAAGCGGAACGGATGTTGGCGGAACTGATGCCACACCGTGATATGCTGGAAAACAAGAATGCGGTTTCCGACAGGCTGGAGTCGCTTCATAAGGCTGTAAAGCGTTGGCAAAAAGAGTCTGAAGACTGGAAGAAAAACGGTATCGAGCTGGAAAATCAGCAGCTGGTATGCCGAGAAGAAGAGAATCGTTTGCAGAAATCGGATGAGGAACTGGTTCTGTGTCGGGAGAGTATCCGGCAGAAAACACAGGCACTGGCTGGTGTGGATGTAGAGGCATTGCAGCAGCGGATGGCGGACGTGACGAAATGTTATACCGATTTGGAACGATTGAAAAAGTTGCAGGCGGCGGTAATGGAACGCCGGAAGAGTCTGTCGGAAAATCGGCTTGCGTCTGAACAAATAACTAAAGAACTGGATGCCGCGATGCGTGAGATGAAGGTACTGACAACGGAACGTGAAGAGATAAACCGTCTGTTGCCCGGATTGGAGGAGGCGTGGCAACTGGCAAGCAGCCGGAGTGCCGAGCATATGCGTGCCGCGCTGAAACCGGGAGAACCTTGTCCGGTATGTGGTGCACGGGAGCATCCGTATGCCGAAGGAATAGCGGAAGTGTTGCAGCCTGTCAAGGAGGAGATTGCTCGTCGCCGCAAGCGACTTACGGAAATTGAGGAACGGCTGGATGCTTCTCCCGGCGGATTGCGCCTGCTTTGTTCGGACCTGAACGGTAAGTTGTCGGCATTGCGTGAGGGAACCGGACGACTGAATGCGGAACTGGCTGAGGCTGTCGGCGAATGGACTACACTGGTTGTTGCTTATCCCACTCTGCCTGCTGATGTTGTACGGGCAGATGCTCCTGCCTTGTCGGCTTTGCTGACGGCGGAATCGGAACGGATTGTGGTACAGGGTAAGCAGGTGCGTGCCGAACAGAATGCTTATCAGCAGGCACAGAATGAACTGACTGCCATGCGCCGTACGTACGATGAGAATCAGGTTTTGTGTGCACGTCAGCGTGAAGAACTGCATCGCCGGACCGTGGAATTGAAACAACGGCAGGGACAGAGTGAGCAGAAGCGTGCGGAATTGCAGCAACTTGAACGTGCGAACAGTGATTTGCGTGAGGCATTGCGGCAGGAAATTTCGTTACCCGATTGGGAGCAGGCTTTCGAACAGGATTTCGGGAAGCTGGCAGACCGTTTGTCGGATATGTACGACAAGTATCGGGAGGCAACTCGTGTGCAGCAGGAATCGGTGGGTTTGCTGAACGAGCGGAAAGTCGCTTCCGGGGCGTTGGAGAAACAGTTGGCCGAGTGTCTGGCAGCCATGAAGGAAAACAAGGAAGAGACTGCCGGGGCTGTACAGGTTTATGAGGCAAAGCTGAAGGCTTATATGCAGGTGCTGGGCGGTGCTGATCCGGATGAAACGGAACGTACGCTGAAACTGCAACTGGAGGAAGCGGAGAAACAGGTGCAGCTTGCTGATAAGGCTCACAATGAGATGGCCGAATCGTACAGCCGGCTGTCGGGGTTCGTGAAGGCTGCCGAAGAACAGTATCGGAAGAAGCAGGCTGACTGCATGGCTGCGCAACGTGGAGTGGAAGATTTCATCATGCGTTACAATGAGTCGGCAGAGCATGTGGGTGTTCTTTCGAAAGAACGGCTGGATATGTGCTTCTCTCCTTCGGCAGACTGGAACGGAAAGCGTGAACTGGTGCGGCTGGCGGATGAGGAGGTAAAATGGTGTCAGGGACAGATGGAAGCACGCCGGAAAGCGATGGAAGCTCATCGTGACTTGCAGGTTATGCCGCTGGAACAGTCGGGTGAAGATACCAATCCGACGGCTGTGCTACAGGAGGAGATGCAAAAGGTACAGTGTGCATTGGATGAACTCGACAAGGAGCGTTTGCAGGTGGGCGGTATGCTGATGGCGCATCGCCGGAGTGTGGAACAGATGCTGTCGGCAGGCGAAGAACTTGAACGCAGGCGGAAGGCGTATCAGGACTGGAAAGAGCTGAATGATATTTTGGGAAATGCCAACGGCGACAAGTTCCGTGAAACGGCGCAATGCTTTACGCTGCGCTTCCTGATACGTCAGGCCAACGAACAGCTTCGGATGTTGAATCACCGGTATAGTCTGGAACAGGTGAGGGATTCGTTGGGAATCCGTGTCATCGATCACGACCGGGCGGATGAGGTTCGTAACATCAGTTCGCTTTCGGGTGGGGAAACTTTCCTGATCAGTCTGGCACTGGCTCTGGGACTCTCGTCGCTTTCGTCGCGTAACATTCCGATGTGCAACTTGTTCGTGGACGAAGGTTTCGGTACGCTCGACAGCAACAGCCTGAATATGGTAATAGATGCCCTGTCGAGCTTGCAGTCGATGCAGGGGAAGAAAGTCGGAGTCATCAGCCATACGGCAGAGATGCGTGAACGGATCCGTACGCAGATCCGGGTTGTCAAGGTCGGCTCGGGAGGGCGGAGCGCGCTCGAAATAGTATAATCGGAATGCCTGTTGAAGTCCGGACTTGAATCCGTTAATTTGTCTTTTTGAATAAAAGCTCTGTATATTAAAGAAATATCAGGGCTTTTATCTTTTTATATAAGAGTATATAATAGGGACATTTTTGTCTTCTGACCTGAATTTCGCATTTTTTGATTAGCCCTTATTCGGTTACGTACTGTCTTTTTTTGTTATTTTGTACATATCAATTTTAAATCAGACGTAAATAAATAACTATGAAACAACCTGTTGTATTATTTGCCTCCCTGTGCTTTCTGGCATCGGAGGCGATGCAAGCTCAAAACGCTCAGAATTCTCCGAAAGCGTATGTCGTATCAGACGCACACCTGGATACACAATGGAACTGGGATATCCAGACAACCATTCAAGAGTATGTATGGAATACGCTGAACCAAAATCTGTTTCTTCTCCGTAAGTACCCCGACTATGTGTTTAACTTTGAAGGTGCTGTGAAATATTCCTGGATGAAAGAATATTTCCCGACACGTTATGAGGAGTTGAAGCAGCGGGTAAAGGAAGGACGCTGGCATGTCACCGGAAGCAGCTGGGATGCCAATGATGTTCTGGTTCCTTCGGCCGAATCGGTGCTCCGTAATATTTTGTACGGGCAGAATTATTATCGGACTGAGTTCGGAACAGAGAGTACGGATATCTTTTTGCCCGACTGCTTTGGCTTTGGGTGGACACTGCCGTCGCTGGCTCATCACTGTGGGCTGATAGGCTTTTCTTCACAAAAGCTAGGCTGGCGCAATCATCCTTTTTATGGCGACAAAAAATATCCGTTTACCATCGGACTGTGGAAGGGTATTGATGGCAATCAGATCATGTTTGCGCATGGTTATGACTATGGTCACCGTTTTAAGGATGAGGATTTGTCGGACAGTGAAGAATTGAAGCAACTGGTAAAGGAAAGTCCGCTGAGTACCGTTTACCGTTATTATGGAACCGGTGATATGGGAGGCTCACCTACAATCACTTCCGTACGTGCTGTCGAAAAGGGAGTAAAAGGCTCTGGCGACATCGAGGTGGTCAGTGCTACCAGCGATCAGCTTTATAAAGATTATGCAGGAAAGCATGAGCAGCTTCCGGTATTCGACGGTGAATTGCTGATGGATGTACATGGCACGGGCTGCTATACTTCGCAGGCTGCCATGAAATGGTATAACCGTCAGAATGAACTGCTGGGTGACGCGGCCGAACGTGCGGCTGTGGCGGCAGAGTGGCTGAACCAGGGAAATTATCCGAAGTCGGAACTTGAAGCTTCGTGGAAGCGCTTCCTTTTCCATCAGTTTCATGATGACCTGACAGGTACGAGCATACCGCGGGCGTATGAATTTTCATGGAATGATGAGCTTATTTCGCTAAAGCAATTTTCGGATGTGCTGACTTCTTCTGTCAATGGGGTGAGCCGTTTGCTGGATACGAATGTAAAAGGTACTCCGGTAGTGCTGTATAACGCGCTGGGATTTGCGGTAAACGATCTTGCCGAGATAGAAGTTGAATTTGCAAAAGCTCCCAAGGGTATTGCCGTATATAATGCCGAAGGCAAGAAGGTGGCTTCACAGTATCTGGGTTATCAGGACGGTAAAGCACATATATTGGTTGAGGCTTCTGTGCCGGCTACTGGATATGCGGTTTATGATGTACGTACTTCGGGAGCCGGAGTGCAGACCGTAAAACAACAGCATGCGGATACCTTGGAGAACTCATGTTATAAACTGTCTTTTGACGCGAACGGAGATATTGTTTCGTTGCTGGATAAGCGTAACGGAAAAGAACTGGTGGCATCGGGAAAAGCTATCCGTCTGGCATTGTTTACAGAAAACGAATCTTTTGAATGGCCTGCATGGGAGGTGTTGAAAAAAACATTAGACCGTGAACCTGTTTCTATCACCCATGGAGTGAAACTGACCTTGGTGGAAGACGGTGACTTGCGTAAATCTATCTGTATTGAGAAAAAACATGGCGAGTCAGTGTTCCGTCAGTATGTCCGCCTGTACGAAGGAACCCGCGCACCGCGTATCGATTTTTACAATGAAATAGACTGGCGCTCTACAAATGCGTTGCTGAAAGCGGAATTCCCGCTTGCTGTGTCTAATCCGAATGCTACTTATGACTTGTCTTTGGGTAGTGTGCAGCGTGGAAATAATACAGTGACAGCATATGAGGTTTACGGACATTACTGGGCCGATTTGACCGACCGCAAGGGGGACTATGGAGTTTCTATTATGAATAACGGAAAATACGGATGGGATAAACCTTCGGACAATACGCTCCGTCTTACTTTGCTCCATACGCCCAAGACTGACAAGGGATATACTTATCAGGACAGACAGGACTTTGGTTATCACACATTTACTTACAGCCTGCTTCCGCACCAGGGTGAGCTTGACAAGGCTGAAGTGGTATCGAAGGCAGAGGTGCTGAACCAGACATTGAAAGCCTTCCAGACAGATAAGCATAAAGGTGAAATGGGACGTACTTTCTCAATGGTATCGTCGGACAATCCGAACGTGATAATCAAGGCATTGAAGAAAGCTGTCGATGCTGATGAATATGTGGTACGTGTATATGATGTAGCCGGTAAGGGAACTCAATCGGCCAGATTGACGTTTGCCGGTAAACTTGTGGAGGCTGTTGAAACCGACGGAACAGAGAAGGAAATTGCTAAAGCTGGTTTCAGTGATAATACGCTGGATGTTACAGTTAAGCCTTTCTCTTTGAAAACATATAAGATCCGTTTGGCTGAATCGGGTATGGAGGTACATCAGCCGAAATGTCTGGCACTTAATCTTCCATACGACAAGAAGTGTGCTACTTATAACGAATTCCGTAGTGAGGCCGATTTCGAGTCCGGTTATAGCTATGCGGCTGAATTGCTTCCCGATTCGATAACGGTAGATCAGGTAACTTTCCGTCTTGGTGAACAGGAAGCTTACAACGGCTTGTCGTGCAAGAATGATACAATTGAGATTCCTGAAGGCTATAATCGTTTGTATTTCCTTGCAGCTGCCGCTTCTGTTGAGGACCAGCGTTTACAGATTGCCTGCGGAAAGCAGACTTCGGAGTTTGTCGTTCCTTCTTATACAGGATTTGTCGGTCAATGGGGACATGAGGGACATACTACCGGCTGTTTGAAACCGGCCCAGATTGCTTATGTCGGAACTCATCGTCATGCGTCGGATGGAGATTGTCCTTACGAGTTTACTTATATGTTCAAATTCGGTATGGATATACCTAAGGGTGTCCGCTCTGTTGTTTTGCCCCAGAATGAGAATGTAGTGATTTTTGCCGCTACGGCCGTTGCTGAAGACCGTTCACCGGTAAAACCATCGACAAAATTATTCCGTACAAACAACCATGAGGAACTGTCGGAACTTGTATCTGGCAACAAAATGATTTCGGGTGAAAATCTGCTGAAAAATGCAAAACTGACAAGATGGTCGGCTTATGTAAATGAAAAGGAACGTCCGCAGGCTGCTGTAGATGGCGACTTGTCGACTAAATGGTGTGATATTGCCGGACTGCCTAGTTTCCTGGAATTTGATTTGGGCAAGGCTGAGAAACTGACAGGATGGAAAGTTGTGAATGCCGGTAAGGAAAATGGATCTTTCATTACGAGCCAGTGTTTCCTTATGGGAAGAAACTCTGCTGACGAAGACTGGCAAACAGTGGATTTCTTCGACGGTAACCGCAGCAATGTAGTATTGCGTACAATCACTTCGGACAAGGCATATCGCTATCTCCGTATGGTTGTGACCAGAGGAACACAGGCTGCTTCGTCGAAAGATGTACGCATTTACGAGGTAGAGGTTTACCGGTAATTCTGGGTTTGGTTTTAGTAATACAATAAATCCTCTCTTGAGTTTTTCAGGAGAGGATTTTTTATCAGTATAGCGGTAGATTCTGCTGCTGTTTCTTTTAAAAGTTCATGGATGCATAGAACCCGTAATGTCCGTCGCCGGCAACAGGGCTGATTGTCAGGTTGTACTTCCTGGCAAACGGGCGGGTGAAGATGTAAGAACTTCCGGCTCCGATTGCTGCTCCGGCAGCTACATCCCACCAGTCGTGTTTCTTTCCGTAAACACGGGTCCATCCTACATATGTAGATAATATGTAGGAAGGCAGTCCCCACTTCCAGCCATAGCGCCGTTGGATAAAGGCTGCGGCAGCAAAAGAAGTAGATGTGTGCATGGATGGAAATGAATGATTGTCGCTATGGTCGGGACGTTCTTTTTTGACAATATATTTCAGCGCGTATGTGACTCCCAGTGTCGTTACTCCTGAAAATACGCCTTGTTTTAATCCTTGCCAGTCTTTTTGAAGCAACACGGCAGTGACTCCTGCAACCGGAAGAAGTAAAGCTCCTACATCGCCTGATGTGCGTACAGCCTTTCTGGTTCCGCTTACTTCTATTTCCTGGGCGCAGACAGATAAAGAAAGAATCAGAGCAGATAGTATAAAAATCAGTTTTCTCATGACAACAGGGTAAGTTTGGGAAGAAAGATTATCAATCCGACAACAGCCGACGCAATGGCCAGAAGCAAAACAGCTCCTGCCGCCAGATCCTTGGTGCGTTTGATGGCTTCATCATACGCTGGAGATACCCGGTCGGCAAGTGCTTCGATAGCAGAGTTTACTGCTTCTGCCGAAAGAACCAGTCCGATACATAAACAGATGACAATCCATTCCATAGATGATAGTCCGACAAGAATGCCCGCCGTAATGACGCATACGGCGGCAAAGCAATGTATCCATGCATTATGTTCCCGACTGATAAGCAGAAAGATGCCGTGAAAAGCATATTTGAAACTTAACGCACGTTTACGCAAGGTAAATCCGCTGTTTTTCATTCTTCTTGTGCGATTACCAGTTGATGGTTACTTCTACCGGACAATGATCGGAACCGAATATCTCGGTATGTATCTTGGCATCCTGAAGTTTATCGGCAATGCGTGACGAAGCAAGGAAATAGTCTATACGCCACCCTGCGTTCTTCTCGCGTGCCTTAAAGCGGTACGACCACCACGAATAGATATTTTCCTGTGTAGGATAAAAGTGGCGGAATGTATCGATAAATCCGGCATCGAGCAATAACTGGAATTTTTCTCGTTCCTGGTCAGTAAAACCTGCGTTCATCCGGTTGGTTTTCGGATTCTTCAAATCGATTTCCTTATGTGCTACATTCAAGTCACCACATACGAGAACCGGCTTCTGTCGGTCTAACTGTAGCAAGTATTTACGGAAATCTTCCTCCCAGGTCATACGGTAATCCAGACGTTTCAATCCGTCCTGTGAGTTGGGGGTATACACCGTAACCAGATAAAAGTTTTCCATTTCCAGTGTAATGACCCGTCCTTCATGGTCGTGTTCGTCTATACCCAGCCCGTAAGTTACAGAAAGAGGCTGATGGCGAGTAAATATAGCTGTACCCGAATATCCTTTTTTTTCGGCATAATTCCAGTAAGAAGTATAGCCTTCGAATGCCAGGTCGAGCTGTCCTTCCTGCATTTTGGTTTCCTGTAAGCAGAAGAAATCTGCATCCAGTTCGTTGAATATTTCCCGAAAGCCTTTATCGCAACAAGCTCGCAGCCCGTTTACATTCCATGAAATGAGTTTCATAATCATAATAAGAGTTTATACGTTTTCTGTTTACGTGATGAATAAATAGAATAGCGTTATTTCTTTATATCGAATAAGTAAGTCAGTCGTCCCGCAATGTATGAGTGAGCCGAACGTGAGAACGGGTCTTTCTTTGTACTGTGGTAGAAGTCACTCAGCCCGAAATAATATCTTGCTTCAAGCAGGAAATTGCCGATGCCTGTACGTACTTCCAGACCTCCGCCTCCTACAATGCCATAATCGAACTTCATTTCTGCCATCTTTCCATATTGCCAGATAACTCCATTCGGGCGGTCTTCCGGATGCCAGGAAGCACTTTGCTTCTCATTTTCTCCCAATAGGAAGCCAATCTGTGGACCGATGTTCAGGACAAACCGTGCTCCGTTCCCTTTATCTTTTCCAAAGCCAAGATGTGCCATCAATGGAACCTCTATGTAGTTCATGGTGCGCTGGTATGTATCTCCTGTGCCGTCGTCGATATTTTCTTTCCATCCTCTTTGGGAGTAGTTGATTTCTCCCTGTATACCACAGAGTATCTTGAAATATCTTTCTGATATATATCGGACAGTCACTCCGACAGAGGGAGTAATAAATGTTTTTTGCTTGATACTTGGCTCAAAACTGACGGAACTAAGGTTTACGCCGCCATTTATACCTATGGCTAAATTGTGGCGCGGGTCTTGTAGTTGGGCGCGGACAGGCAGTCCCACCGACAAACATAATATGCTCAGTAATGCAATAACAGATTGCTTTTTCATGTACTTATTCGAAATCAAGTTTAATCAGTTCGTAATCTTTTGTGAAATGTACAAAGAATACTTTACGGTTGATGAACCCTCCCCAGTTATTGACGCGTTCGAAGCAGAATCCGGTCTGTATCGGAGTTACCTGTACGCGGTTTAGATTTTCTTCCAGCTTGTTGCCTTGCTGCGACAGACCTTTCAGGAAGAAATATCCCACGTCGAATCCTAGCATGCCATATTTAGGATAAGTATTCGACATATCTTTGCTGTACCAGCGGCGGTATGACTGGGTGAAATTGATGGCAGCCGGAAACAGGTTGTTGGTATAGAACGATGAGTAGAAATAGGTATCCAACTCATAAAAGTTTGCCAGGAAATCCTGTGTATAAGTCTGCCATTCAGGATAGCCGAACAGGTGCATGTCGAAATGCGGATGCTCGCGGCGGACAAGAGTCAGGTGAGGCAGTACGCGTGTCAATGCTGAGCTTCGTCCTGAAGTCGGAATAAAGATGTTTTCCTGCAGGGTGTCCATGGCGGCAATCACTTTGTTCGGATCAATATCTCCGGCTAGCTGTATCTGCTTGAATCTAACGTTGTTGTCTTTCAATTCATTCTTCATGCCTTTAATGAATTCGGCTTTTTCCTTATCTCCGCTGCCATCGTCAACGAAAATGACATTGGTTTTTCCGAATTTCCGGATAAAATGTTCGTATACCTTTGAATAAAGATAAGACTGTGGGGTATTGACCTGATAGATATTCGGATTGGTAAATACCTGATCTACTTTAGGAGAGAAAGGAACTACCAGACGGATATTGTTCTTGTCGGCAAAGGCTGCGACAGAAGCGATGGATGACTGGTGTGCCGGACCAAAAATGATGTCCATATCCTTCAGCTTGCTCTGGGATAAGATTGCATTCGTGCCGGCTGTGGTTCCTTTGGTATCGTAGGTGTAAATATCGGCAGATACTCCTTGATGTTTCAGGCTATCAATAGCCATAAGAAAACCTTCGTAAAACTCTACCATGCGTGACTGTTCATCCTGACTGGTAGATGTAAAAGGTAACATCAGAGCAACTTTTATGGTATTTATCTGCTTTTTGCTGATAGAATTTTCTTCGAAGAGTTCTTCGTTGCTGGGAGCTGCCTGTGAAGACGGTGCTGTCTTTCCTGTTTCCTGTGATTTAGGGTAAGGAATGAAAAGGAAGCTTCCTTTCTTCAGCTTTCCGTTCTTTAATTCCGGATTGGCTGCAATAAGTTCTTCCTGTGTGATGCCATATTGCTGGCTGATGCTGAAAATCGTTTCCTTTCGGGCTACCTTGTGCATATCCCTCCATTCGTTTTTCTTTACTGCCGGCTCTGCTTGAGCAGTTTGTTCTGTCTGAGCGGGTGTGTTATCCTGTGCCGGAATGACAATAACCTGACCGATACGGAAGTTTTCGGCACTTAATCCCGGATTGGCTTTGCAAATAGCCTGGGCCGTTACGTGGTATTTCAGTGTCAGCTGATATAATGTTTCTCCTGCCTGTATCGTATGGAACTGTTTTCCGTCCTCATTGGAGTATTGTGCCTGTGGAATTTTCAACGCTTGTCCGGCACGTATTTGTTCCTTGCTTCCCGGGTTCAGGCGTACAATGTCGTCAACCGAAATGTGATACATGCTGGCAATGGAGTACAGGCTTTGTCCTTTTGTCACGGTATGCAAAAAATATCCGGTTCCGGTCTGTGCCGATACCGTTGCACTTAAACTGCTGGCTGATAGCGCCAGCGAAAGGCAGATAATATGGATAAACTTCATTTTCGTTTGTATTTGTTGAGTGGCAAAAGTACAAAAAAAAGCATTATCTTTGCAAAGATATGATTGATTTTAAGGATATGGAAGACGTAAAAGAAACGATAAATGTACAAGGAGCGCGTGTACATAATCTAAAAAATATAGATGTGGAAATTCCCCGCGGGAGTTTGACCGTCATAACGGGTCTGAGTGGAAGCGGGAAATCTTCATTGGCTTTTGATACGATTTTTGCCGAAGGACAAAGACGTTATATCGAAACGTTTTCTGCTTATGCGCGAAATTTTCTGGGTGGAATGGAACGTCCGGATGTGGATAAGATAACCGGTCTGAGTCCTGTTATTTCCATTGAACAGAAAACAACTAACAAAAATCCTCGCTCTACGGTGGGTACTACTACCGAAATATACGATTATCTTCGTCTGCTCTTCGCTCGTGCGGGAACTGCCTACTCATATCTGTCGGGTGAGAAAATGGTAAAATATACAGAAGAGCAGATTCTGGATCTGATTCATCGTGACTATAAGGGCCGGCGTATTTATATTCTTGCTCCGCTGGTACGTACCCGTAAAGGACATTATAAAGAATTATTCGAACAGATACGCAAGAAAGGATACCTGTATGTGCGTGTAGACGGTGATGTGAAGGAGATTGTGCATGGCATGAAGCTGGACCGTTATAAAAATCACGATATCGAGGTTGTGATAGATAAAACGGTAGTTACGGAGAAGGAAGAAAAACGTCTGAAGCAAAGTGTAGCGACTGCCATGCAGCAGGGTGATGGCTTGCTGATGATTCTTGATGCACAGACTGAGAGCGTACGCCATTACAGCAAGCGGCTGATGTGTCCGGTTACGGGACTTTCGTATAGGGAGCCGGCTCCGCACAATTTCTCTTTTAACTCTCCGCAAGGCGCCTGTCCGCGCTGTAAGGGATTGGGATATGTCAATCTGATAGATGTAGACAAGGTAATTCCCGATCGTTCACTCTCTATTTATGAAGGTGCTGTCGCTCCACTTGGCAAATATAAGAATGTGATGATATTCTGGCAGATAGAAGCGCTGCTGGAGAAATATGAAGCAACATTGAAGACTCCTGTTTCGGAATTGCCTGAAGATGCCATAAACGAGATTCTGTATGGGGCAGACGAACGTCTGAAAATCAAGAGTTCGCTGATACATGCATCGTCGGATTACTTTGTGACTTACGAAGGTATTGTGAAATACATTCAGATGATGCAGGAGAAGGATGCTTCGGCCACAGCCCAAAAGTGGGCAGAACAGTTTGCCAAGACTGATGTATGTCCGGAGTGTAAGGGAGCGCGGTTGAATAAGGAGGCTCTTCATTTCCGTATTCATGACAAGAACATCTATCAGCTTTCTACCATGGACATAAGCGAGCTTTATGACTGGCTGATGCATGTAGAAGAACATCTGGAAAGTAAGCAGCGTATCATTGCTGCGGAGATATTGAAGGAGATACGTACCCGCCTGAAATTCTTGCTGGATGTTGGACTGGATTATCTTTCACTGAACCGTTCTTCTGTAAGCTTGTCGGGAGGAGAAAGCCAGCGTATCCGTCTGGCCACACAGATTGGTTCGCAGCTGGTTAATGTACTGTATATTCTTGATGAACCGAGCATCGGTCTGCATCAACGGGATAATATCCGGCTGATTAACTCTTTAAAAGAGTTGCGCGACCTGGGAAACTCTGTCATTGTGGTAGAACACGACAAAGACATGATGCTGGCTGCCGATTATGTAGTAGATATGGGACCGAAGGCCGGACGACTGGGAGGTGAGGTTGTGTTTGCCGGAACTCCGGAAGAGATGCTTAAGACCTCCACACTTACTTCGCAGTATCTGAATGGAAAGATGAAGATTGAAGTCCCTGCCGAACGCCGGAAGGGAAATGGCAAATCACTTTGGCTGCGTGGAGCCAGAGGAAATAATCTGAAAGGGGTAGATGTGGAATTTCCACTGGGCAAGCTGATTTGTGTAACCGGAGTTTCGGGAAGCGGTAAGTCTACTTTGATAAATGATACCCTTCAGCCTATTCTTTCTCAGCATTTTTACCGTTCTTTGCAAGAGCCTTTGCCTTATGATGCGATAGAAGGACTGGAATACATTGATAAAGTGGTGAATGTCGACCAGTCACCGCTTGGACGTACGCCTCGTTCCAATCCGGCAACTTATACCGGTGTTTTCTCTGATATCCGTAATCTGTTTGTGGGGCTTCCCGAAGCCAAAATACGCGGATACAAGCCGGGACGTTTCTCATTCAATGTTTCGGGAGGACGCTGTGAGGCTTGTGGAGGAAATGGGTATAAAACGATCGAAATGAATTTCCTTCCGGATGTATTTGTTCCGTGCGAGGTTTGTCACGGTAAGCGCTACAACAGAGAAACGCTGGAAGTGCGTTATAAAGGCAAATCTATCGCCGATGTGCTTGATATGACCATCAACCGTGCGGTAGAGTTTTTCGAAAATGTTCCTCAGATACTGAATAAGATAAAGGTTTTGCAGGAAGTCGGACTGGGATATATCAAGCTGGGACAGCCTTCTACTACTTTGTCGGGTGGTGAGAGTCAGCGCGTGAAGCTGGCAACAGAACTTTCGAAGCGCGATACGGGTAAAACCGTTTATATTCTGGATGAGCCGACTACCGGTTTGCATTTTGAAGATATACGTGTGCTGATGACGGTTCTGAACAAGCTGGTAGATAAAGGAAATACAGTTATTGTCATCGAACATAACCTGGATGTTATCAAGATGGCAGACTATATTATCGATATGGGTCCAGAAGGAGGTAGAGGTGGAGGACAACTGCTTTCATGCGGGACTCCTGAGGAAGTTGCAAAATCGGATAAGGGATATACGCCCCGGTTTATTAAAGAAGAGTTGGAAAATCAGTAATTAAGCGATAAAAACAATCTGGTTATTATGGCAAAAGAAAAAATAGCAAAGACGAATGCGGCACGCTTGCTGGATAAAGATAAGATAAAATATGAACTTGTACCTTATGAAGTTGATGAAAACGATTTGAGTTGTGTACATGTTGCCGCTACCCTGGGTGAGAATATCGAACAGGTTTTCAAGACACTGGTACTTCACGGAGACAAATCGGGTTATTTTGTCTGTGTGATTCCGGGTGAGCATGAAATTGACCTGAAAATGGCTGCGAAGGTTTCGGGAAACAAGAAATGCGACCTTATTCCCGTCAAGGAACTGCTTCCGTTGACAGGATATATTCGGGGAGGATGTTCTCCAATAGGCATGAAAAAACATTTTCCTACGTATATTCATCATACATGCAATGATTTCCCTTATATCTATGTCAGTGCGGGTGTGCGAGGCTTGCAGGTCAAACTGGCTCCCGACGATTTGATAAAGGTCAGCCGTGCCGAAGTCTGCACACTGTTCGGTGAATAGGAACGTGGTGACGTTTTGTTTGAAACATGGGCGAATTTTGTTCGATTTGTGCTAATATTTTCGTTGTTTTATACCGAAAAGATTGAAAAAACAGGACAATTGCCTGTGTTTTTGCCACTTTTTTATATATTTGCAAAAAATATTAAATTTATTAATCATTAAAATCTTCATTATTTATGTTTAACAAGCATCCTAAAGGTCTGATACCTGCTGCACTTTCTAATATGGGGGAGCGTTTTGGCTACTACATCATGAACGCTGTGCTGGTGTTGTTCCTTTGTTCTAAATTTGGTATAAGTGAGGAAAAAAGTACACTTATCTATTCATTCTTTTATGCAGGTATCTATCTGTTAAGTCTTGTAGGGGGTCTGATTGCTGACAGAAAGCAGAATTATAAAGGTACAATCATGGCCGGCCTTGTGGTGATGGCTATTGGATATATTGCATTATCTATTCCTATTACTGCTAACGCAGGCAATACATCATGGTTGCTTACACTTACTTGTATTGCATTGTTCTTCATAGCATTTGGTAATGGTCTGTTCAAGGGAAATCTTCAGGCTATCGTAGGCCAGATGTACGATAATCTTGAAGCTGAGGCTGCTACAAAAGGGGGAAAAGAGCTGATCGAAGCTAAGAGCAAGAGAGATTCTGGATTCCAGATCTTTTATGTGTTTATCAATATCGGTGGACTGGTAGCTCCGTTTATTGCTCCTCTGTTGAGAAGCTGGTGGCTGAGTGCACACGATATGGTCTATAATGCGAGTCTTCCTGCTTTGTGTCATGACTATATAGCAAAAGGTGCAGAGGGAATGTCGGCTGAGGCTATGGGTAACCTGAATCAGTTGATGTCACAATGTGTGGGTGAAACTACCGATATGGCTGCTTCTTGTGCACAGTATTTGCAGATATTTAATGAAGGTATTCATTATTCATTTGTTGCATCTGTTGCAGCAATGCTTATTTCTTTGATTATCTTCTTTGTTACCAAGAGTCAGTTCCCAAATCCGGGAAAGAAAGAAGCCGCTGCTGCTGTTACTTATTCAGCTGAAGAAAAGGCTGCTATGGCGAAGGAAATCAAACAGCGTCTTTACGCATTGTTTGCAGTGCTGGGTGTTGTTATTTTCTTCTGGTTCTCATTCCATCAGAATGGTACTTCACTTTCACTCTTTGCGAGAGACTTCGTTGATACATCGACAATCGCTCCGGAAATATGGCAGGCAGTTAATCCTTTCTTTGTTATTACATTGACTCCGATTATCATGATGATTTTCGGTTCTCTTTCAAGAAGAGGTAAAGAAATTTCTACTCCGCGTAAGATTGCCATCGGTATGCTTATCGCAGGTTTGGCTTATCTCTTCCTGGCAGCATATTCACTCGTTATGGGTTATCCTTCTGCTGCTGAATATAGAGAATTGCCTATTGACCAGCAGGTTAAGGCAGGAGCATGGGTTTTGATTGTACTTTACTTCCTGCTTACTGTAGCTGAGTTGTTTATTTCACCACTTGGACTGTCATTCGTTTCGAAGGTAGCTCCAAAGCATCTTTTGGGACTTTGTCAGGGATTATGGCTCGGTGCAACAGCAGTAGGTAATCTCCTGTTGTGGATCGGTCCTCTTATGTATAACGCTATTCCTATCGGATATTGCTGGGCAATTTTCATGATAGTATGCTTCATTTCAATGGGAGTAATGCTGTTCATGGTGAAATGGCTGGAACGTGTAGCAAAATAAATTTCTCGAAATAGAATTTACTTGTGGAATCCCTCATGCGGTTGCATGGGGGATTTTTTATGGGCGATTTTGAGAATTTGTGAAATTTTGAAAATTATTTGAGTTGGATTTGAGACTTACAATTATAATTACAATATTTGCGGTGGTAAAATTAAAAAGAGTATGCCTATTATTACACGTAAGATAGAATTGAAAATCGTAAGATTGACAGATGAAGAATATGACCAACAATGGAAATATCTTTACCAGATAAACAACACCATTTATCAGGCTGCCAACAGAATCTCTACTCATTGCCTTTTTAACGATGAGTATGAAATGCGATTGAGATTGTCTTATAAGTCACGGTACGATAAAATAAATAAAGGACTGGAAAATATAAAGACAGAACTGGAAAAACTGAATACGAAGAAAAAAACATCGGATAAAGAGAAACGAGACAGGCTGATTAATGAACAACGACAACTTGTCGATGAAAGAAACGAACTTGATGAAGATGTAAAAAATAAAAAGAAGGATTTTTTTCAGTGTTCCAAACAGAATTCCACCTATCAATTGGCATCGAAAGAATTTCTAAAGTATATACCAGCCGAGATATTGACCGATTTAAACCGATATGTGCAAAATAATCACAACAATAACAAAAAGAAAGTCAAGTCGGGTGAAAGAGCCTTAAGTACTTACAAGAAAGGTATGGGAATTCCATTTTCCATTAAACCACAAAGTGGATTGAGACTTTTTGTAAAAGAGGAAGGAATCTATCTAAAATGGTTTAAAGGAATACTTTTCAGGCTTGAGTTTGGAAAAGACACAAGCAATAACCGCTGTATCGTTGAAAGACTGATAGAAAGCGACAAGCAACAAAAGAAAAACAAAGGCGAAGATTATGTTGCCAATAATTCTTCTATAAAACTCATAAAAAAGGGAAATGACAAGAGTACAAGAATATTCCTGTTGCTGTCTATTGACATTCCAGCAAAGAAACAAGTGTTGGATAAGGAAGTTGTGTTAGGTGTGGATTTGGGCATCAAATGTCCGTTATACCTTGCTATCAACAAGAATGACAATTTCAAGATGCAGATTGGCGATATAGAACATTTTCACAATCAGCGGACGATGTTTCAGAAACGTTTTAAAAGTTTGCAGAAACTAATGTGTACCCAAGGTGGACACGGACGAAAGAAGAAACTGGAGCCTTTGGAAAAGCTGAAGGAAAAAGAGCGTAATTGGGTGCATACGCAAAACCATGTTTACAGCCGTGAGGTTATAAAGCAGGCTTTAAAACATAATGCCGGAACTATCCACATGGAGTCATTGAAAGATTTCGGAAAAGGTAAGGAGGGTGATGTAAAAGACGAGTATAAGTATCTGCTTCGTTATTGGTCGTATTACGAACTGCAAAGTATGATAGAATATAAAGCGAAATTGGAAGGTATTGAAGTGAAATATATTGACCCTGCATATACCAGCCAGACATGCAGCTATTGCGGAGAACGTGGAGAACGTAAGAAGCAAGAAGAATTTGTTTGTACGAATCCCCAATGTAAACGACGAGGAGAGAAAATAAATGCAGACTTTAATGCTGCAAGAAATATTGCGATGAGTAAAAAAATCGTGAAAGATAATTAGAAAAGAAATTTTCTAATAGGGGCTGCTGGAAGTCCTTAACCTGAGATAGGAAACTATACTCGGGAAGTACGTCAAAACATTGAAATTAATAAACTTAGAAACTAACGGTTGGTTTTATCATTGTTTTGAATGGTATATCCAACCCTTTACTGAAATATTGGGATCTTGTATTGGTTGGTTTTATCATTGTTTTGAATGGTATATCCAACACATAGACCAACAGTAACCGCAAGCGTTTCGTTGGTTTTATCATTGTTTTGAATGGTATATCCAACCGGAGACAGCGTTACCTTACCCCATTCTTCGTTGGTTTTATCATTGTTTTGAATGGTATATCCAACGTCTGGTACTGCACGTCCCAGAACCGCATCGTTGGTTTTATCATTGTTTTGAATGGTATATCCAACTTGCAATACAAAGTTACAAAGAGCACATTGGTTGGTTTTATCATTGTTTTGAATGGTATATCCAACTATAAAGTCGTCTGCGATGATGTGCGCATGGGGGTTGATAATCGTGCCTTTTTTTACTTATTTTAGTTATAAGGTAATATACTTATAAGGGTTATTATTGCTAACGCATGTGGTTGCTTATCACATACGTTAGTAATCAATCATTACATACGTTAGTAATAATCAACGACTAACGTATGTAATAATCTGCAAGAAAACTTTGCCATTTCAAATAAAATTGTAATTTTGTCATTACAGTCCCCACTAATAAAAAAGGAGGTCAGTATGTACAAGTACAAGCTCGTAAAGAAAATCAATCCGCAGGATAAAGCAGCACCTAAGAAATGGTATGCAATTCCTATCAGCGAAGTTCCACAGACTGTAAAGGCCATGACACGTGCAGCTACGGAAAACACGACAACCGCTCCCATAGAAATGGAAGCCGCTCTTGAATTACTTGGAAGACACGCACGTCAGCAATTGCAGCAGGGACACACAGTAAGAGTAGGTGATTTAGGTACTATACGTGTTTCGTTCAAAAGTGACGGTGTAGAAAATATTACCGATTTCAATGCCGGAGCAATGATAAAGAATCCACGTATCATATTCACTCCAAGTAAGGAATTCCGTGAAAGTGTACTTCAGGGTATTCAGTTCCAAAATGCCGGAGTCTTGGACGAAGGCATCAGCTATGCCAGCCTTGCAGATTATAAAAAAGCCAAAGGTATCACTTCTGGTGGAAGTGATGACGGTGGCGGTAGCGGTACCGGAGGTGGCGGTACAGAAGAAGGTGGAGATGGTGGCTTTGGATAAGAATACATTGATACCTAACAAAATATAAGCCTGTTTCCTTTTTTCAGTCAATAAATTGGGACTGTATGACTGAAAATGGGAACAGGCTTATTGTATATTGAAGTAATTAAAACTTATGTTGGTTACATTTAGAATCTCCTTTTTATTATTTTTACGTTCAGAAATATAAATCATTTATAATATGAAGGACTTTGATGAATTTCGTTCTTGGATAGAATTTGAGAAGAACTATTATAAGAGCTACAGGAAACATCCTGTTTTTGATAATGAATATTTATGGATTAAGGATAAAAAATTATTAGCTTGTGGCTTTTTCTTTTATTACTCTTATTATCATTATGGTATTGAGTTTCTACAAAAAAAAGCAGAAGAGACCAATTATCCGCAAAAGGGAAAAAATACTATAATTCAACTTATAAGCCTTTGTCAAGATTTTATACATGATGTAAATATGGATTTTTATGAAGAAGAAATTTTTACATGGATAAATGATGTACAGGCTCAGAATATTATCAGAGATTATTCTCCAATATCGGAAGATTCTTTAAAAGAATATATAATGTCTGAAAATACAGATTCTCTTCTTAAAGCTAAAGTTGTAGGTTATATGATTACCATGATTTATTACTTATCGGAAAAACCTGCTTTTGCTTACTACTTTTTTGATAGTGGAGTTGGTTTAATTTGGGGAAGTAAATTTGAAGAATTGTTTTCTTTTATATTCACAAACAATCCCTCATTATATAAGTATTTATTATATATAAAGAAATACATTAGTGAAGGATTCCATGCTATGGGCTTTTTTGATGAGTATAGTTCAAGCATGGATTTTAATAACGACCCTTTTTATGACACTCCTTCTTACTATATTCATAGAAATTTTTTCCATGTAAAAACGCCCAAAGTTATTCTTGCAGATAATGAAATATCTTGGAAGTTTGTAACATTTCTAAATGGTGAGTTACAGATTTATAACCCAAAACACCCTGAAGGGCAGGGTAAATACAAACCTTTTTATTTCAAGAATCAGAAGTCTATAAAGGCATTTAATCAGATAAAGGACTATATCATAAACAAATTGCCACCTATTAAGGCTGTATTTCAGGATGATATTATAGTTGGGATAGAACCGTCAAGTATAGAAAGCATAAACGATACATTAGATGTATTGAAAAGACACACTGAGAATGTTGCTCATATATCAGAAGACATACATAAGTCAGAGAGAGAAAAATTATTAAAACATGAATACACACAGAGTGAAGTTAGAAACTACATAAATAATAAAAAATCTGAATTCTTGGATTCATTATGCCAGTTACATCTTGATGACTATAAAATATACTACTGCCTTGAGAATAGAGTTAATAGCGACTTGATTATGGCAGAAGAAGATGCTTTTATTTTTACGATAGCTACAGCTGATAAAGAAACATTATTGGCTTACGAAAATACTGAAGAAAATAGAGCTACATATTTGTTTATATGCGACAGCAAAGATTTAGAAATGTCTGTCAGGTCTTTAGCTGACTACTTTTCTTCTGGGTTGGTAAATAAAAGGGAAACACTTGGGAATAAGATAAAGTATGGCAAGATTACCGGTATAAAGAAACTAATAAAAATAACCCATTCTGATGAATGGTTACGTGAAATTAAATCTGAACAGTATAAGATATACTAAAAACAACACATTATAAATTTATTTTTAACACTTATGTTTGACCAAAATAGTTCCAAAGAAGAACAACAGCAATACAAAAAAAAGAAGGAATGGAATGCCATAAAAAATTGTATTCCTTTAATTAATAAATGTCTTCAACTTAACATAGACGCGGAGACTTATGATGATAAATATTTTCGGGAAAGCCCGGATTTTGTTTTTTTCAATAACGATAAATCTATTGGAGTGGAGGTCGTTGAATGTCATCCTTCTGTAAGGAAATGCAGAACAAAAAATGCAGTAGAACAAGAAAGTTTCGAAAAGAAAATATGTAATGAATTTAAGGAAAACAAGTATCTGGAAACCATAACAGAAACCGAAAAATTAAATATTATAATTTACCGAAAATATCCAAAGAGAAAGAAAAGAGGAACTGTACAAGAAGTATGTCATGAATTGGAAGATTTATTAAAGTCATGGTATCAAAAAACAAATCCTCAATCTGAAAGGAATTATATTAGCTATATTAGGGTATCAAAAACGACTTGTTGTAATGTCATCTATTTTAACAGTGCTTCTCGTTGCATTCCTGTTAATTGGGTTGACATTCAATTTTGTATTGAGGAAAAGGAGAAAAAATATAAGGATTATTGTGAGAATGTTAAATGCGATGAATATTGGTTATGTATATGCTTACCATTTGAAGAAAATAGAAATCTGAATATTATAGATTATAATGGAAAAGAAAATGAATCAATGAATTTCCTTTCTCAATGTTCATTTCCACGAATTTGTATAACTCCAGATTTATTGGGAAGAAAGATTAATTGGATAAAAGAAGGCGATTGATTTAATTGATAAAGTCAAAGTGTCTACTGTTCCAGTTTATAAAAAGAGAAAACGTCTAGTTATATCAGGAAAAGTCAATTCTTAGTACTGCCAAGGAAGTACTCCAGTACTGTCAAAGGAGTACCGCAGTACTTTCAGGGGAGTACTCCAGTACTTCCACGGAAGTACTGGAACCAGGGAAAATTGTAGTGTTTTAAGTACAGAATGTCTTGCCTGAAGTGCTTTATCCTTGTATATCCTTTTTCAGAGTGAAGACAAATCTCCTGTTGTGGATCGGTCCTCTTATGTATAACGCTATTCCTATCGGATATTGCTGGGCAATTTTCATGATAGTATGCTTCATTTCAATGGGAGTAATGCTGTTCATGGTGAAATGGCTGGAACGTGTAGCTAAGTAATCGGGCAGATAAATCTTATATAAAACTGCAAGGCGTACAGAATGAGTTTTAAACTCGGTCTGTACGCCTTGATTTTTAGGGAAAGGTCTTGGTGATTTCTCTGTGGTGTCGACTCTCTGGAAGTATTTATATACATGATAGGGAATGAGTTTCTGGTGTGTATTTCTCGAATGATATAATGTCTTATTCGTAAGATTTTATTCTTTAATAAAAAAATATCAGGACGTTTCTCAGGAAAGAAGCTGAAGTTTTTCTTTCTCTGTATATGGAGATAAAACAAGCTCTTTAACCTTTTCTGAAACTTTCTGTTATGCAATCGGAAAGTATAGGAGAGAAGGTTAAAGAGCTTCTTGGTTATTATTGTTCAGTAAATGTCTGCTTGTGTCTGTTGGGTGGAATGTTGTTTATTAAATAACAGTCAAGCTTATTCAACCCCTTTCATCATCTTTTGCAGCTTACCTGAAAGAATGAAAAGAATAACAGCTGCTGTTCCACTCATAAAAACGAACAACATGAAGAAATCGAACAGGTTTTCTACGTGGTAACCTAGGAAAGTCTTGGTTACACCGCCTTCCGGATAATAGCCGCTCAACACACCGGCAAACTTATTGGCTGCTGAGGTACTGAGATACCATACACCCATCAGCAGTGATGAGAAGCGTACCGGAGAGAGTTTGTATACCAGGGACAGTCCGATAGGAGCAAGGCAAAGCTCACCCATGGTATGAATGAGATACAGGCCCGTCAACCAGATCATGCTGACTTTCACGCCGGGCTGTACATCTTTTACACCGAAAGCAATGAACAGATAACCTAATGAGAGTAATAACAGACCGATGGCTTGCTTACGCGGTGAACTGGGTTCGATGCCCCGTTTGCCAAGGAATGACCAGATGGCGGCAAATATAGGAGCAAGTGTTACAATCATAATCGGATTGAAAGACTGGAAATAAGCTGCGGGCATCTCCCAGCCGCCGATGTGACGGTCGGTCTGTTCGTCAGCAAAGAAGGTAAGTGAAGCTCCTGCCTGTTCGTAGGCTGCCCAGAAAAATATCACGAAGAAAGCGATGATGTATATTACACCGATTCGGGCTTGTTCGGTACGGCTCAGACTCTTGTCGGTAATGATGATGATGGGCATAACGATGGTCGTAGCATAAATAAGTGAACCAATCCAGTCGGCTCCAGCAAAGATACCACCATTGCCATTCCAGTTTACAGAAAACAGAATGGTAAGTAAAACAGTTCCCACAGCCATCCATATAGTACGCTTATTACTTTCCTTGCCTGTCTGTGAGGCCTTTTGTGTGTTACAATCAGCTTTAGAAGGGACCGTACCTACAGGGTTACCGTCCGGATCGCAGATATATTTATTCTTGAATATCTGGAAAACAGCAGCTCCCAGTACCATTCCGATGCATGCTGACAGGAATCCCCATTTGAAATCTTCCGGATGTCCCGTGTTACCTACTAGTCCGCATATCAGCGGGGCAAGGGTAGATCCTACATTCACTCCCATGTAGAAGATGGTGAAGGCCGAATCTTTACGTTTGTCGTCGGCTGTATACAGACGTCCTACCATGGTCGATATGTTAGGCTTGAAGAATCCGTTGCCTAAAATCAGCAGTCCCAGTCCTATAAACATCAGCCATTTGGCTAGTTCTACCTGATGAAAATAGCATGCACTCAGGAAAAGCATGAACTGTCCTGCCGCCATGGTCAATGCTCCTACTACGATGGAGCGACGATTTCCCCAGTAGCGGTCGGCAATGTATCCGCCAATTAATGGGGTAAGGTATACCAGCCCTGTATAACTTCCGTAAACTTGTGAAGCCATTTCCTTATCGAACAGCAAGGCTTGCACCATGTAAAGCATGAACAAGGCACGCATGCCATAATAACTGAATCGTTCCCACATTTCAGTTACGAAGAGTAAGTAAAGTCCTTTCGGATGTCCTTTTGTCTGATTCATTTTGTTCCTATTTTGATAAAATGTTATTATTTGCAGCGAAAAACGTTGCAAAAATAGCAAATAAATACCTTGTGTCAAAATCAAAAAGTTAGAAGATTTGTTGTTTTTGCTTCGCTTTGCTTTAAGTCTGTGCTGAAATATAGAAAAGATTATAAAGCTTTTTGAGAAGCCGGATAGGTTATGTAGAGCGTGTCGGGGGAATATTTTACTTGACGTCTGGACAAAATAAAAGGAAGAGCAGAAAAATTACCTTCTGCTCTTCCTATATCGGAAAAATAATCTGATTGGTCTTCAATCTTATCTGTTGGCTGTTACCCCTTGATAACAAGAGGTTACTTTATCGAAGAAAGCCGGATCTGGATTAGCTTCCAGCAGTTGCATCATCAAGTCGTATACATCAGCATGACTGTCGAGTTTGATAGCTGTCTGGAGGTCAGCCAGTGAATCATCGTACTCGCCTTTGTCCATATGAATTTCAGCACGGGTCTTGTAATTCTCTGCATCTGAGGGAGTCAGGCGGATAGCTTCGTCCAAATCTTTCTCTGCCAGATCGTATGCCTGAGCGTTCATGTAAAGTGTGCCGCGGGTATAGTATGCAAACGAGCGGTATTCTGTATCTTCTTCCGGAATAAGTTTTACACTTTCGTTGGCAGCATACAGTGCCAGTTTCATATCGCCGTAGAAATTGCATACCAGCGCCATGTAACAGTGTGCATAACCATTGTCCGGATTTTGGTTGATTTCTTCGTTCAGGTATTGATAAGCCTGTTCTGCATTGCCTGCATTCAGTGCTTCTACTCCTTTTATGTAATTAGAACTTTCCGGACGGACAAAATCTTTAGCTTGTGTTTGAGCGATTGCCATCAGGCAACATGCAACGGTAAGTATTAGTGTTTTCATTGTATTCATAAGTAAAGTTGTTTTTATGTCAGGCGCAAAAGTAGAGAGTTTTCTTGAAACAATAAATATTTTAAGTAAGAAAAATATTATGTTTTAAATCACTTTTTTAACAATTAATAGCATACTTATGCCTTGCTTAGGAATGTTTTGACAGAACGTATTACCTTTATTATATAGCGAAATGTTGTCTGGGAAGAAATAATCTTTGGGGGATTGGGCGGATGGATGGTTGGTAAAATTTTGCGATGTTCTTTCTGTAGCATGAAAGATAGTTTATTTTTTTGTATTTTTGCCGACAAATTGAATGAACTAATGAGTCAACAGTATCCGTCCGTTTTATTGGAAAAAGCAGTGGGAGAATTTGCCAAGCTTCCCGGTATCGGAAGAAAAACTGCCATGAGGCTGGTGTTACATCTGCTGCGTCAGGACTTGCAGACAGTGGAGGCATTTGGCAATGCCGTCATAACCCTGAAGCGTGAAGTAAAATATTGTAAGGTTTGTCATAATATATCCGATACGGATGTTTGCCAGATTTGTTCCAACTCATCGAGGGATGCTTCGACGGTATGCGTGGTGGAAAACATTCGTGATGTAATGGCTGTAGAAAATACCCAGCAGTATAAGGGATTGTACCATGTATTAGGGGGAGTTATTTCTCCTATGGATGGTGTAGGACCTTCTGACCTACAGATAGAAAGTCTGGTGGAACGTGTGAAATCGGGTACAGTCAGAGAGGTGATTCTCGCATTAAGTTCAACGATGGAAGGAGATACTACAAACTTTTATATCTTCCGAAAACTGGCTCCCTATGATGTCAAGCTGACAATGATTGCCAGAGGTATTTCCATCGGTGATGAACTGGAATATACGGATGAGGTTACATTGGGACGTTCTATTGTAAACCGTACTGTTTTTACTGGAACTATGTAAATATATTGAAATGGAAAAAGAAATTGCACAGCTATTGAAATGCCTGAAGATAGAGTATGCGCTGCTTTGGGTGTTGTGTTTGGTTTTGATTGTTTTGTACGAGTATGATATTCTTCCTCAGGGAATCTTTACTGATGATGTACGTACTGGTTATATGTTGCAGGTGTGTGGTATCTTGCTTGCTGTAGGTTTGATTCCCTTGTCGCTTCGCTTGTTCAGTTTGTCGTTGACAAAGTATGTACGTACTCTTCCGCTTGTAGAAGCGGTAAAAAGCTATCGTCGCTGGAATGAAGTGCGGGTATGCCTGCTGCTTGTTGCAGCTCTGGTAAATCTTTCCGTTTATTATTGGACCATGGATACGACGGGAGTATTATGTGCCGGTATGGTACTGGTTGCTTCTTTATTCTGTGTACCGGGACGTGAACGGGTCGTTTCTGAACTTGATTTGCAGCGTAACGAGGAGCGTGCACAATGAGCTTTGCCTTGTTATATACAGATGAAATCCGTCTTCGGGCTTTGGAGCCAAGTGACGTAGATGTGCTGATGAGGCTGGAAAATGATGAAGAACTGTGGGAAAATGGTATTGTGACGGGACCTTTCTCCCGTTTTCAGCTTGAGAGGTATATTGCGGAAAATACCAATGATATATATGTTGACGGTCAGCTTCGGTTGGTCATAGAGCATTGTTCCGGTAGTGTAGCCGGAGTCATAGACCTGTGTACGTTCGATGCCCGTCATAGCCGTGCCGAAGTAGGTATTGTTGTTTTGAAAGAATTTCGTCGTCGTGGAATTGCCCGTTCCGCCTTATCGTTGCTGGAACGGCATTGCTTCAGTCTGTTGGGTATGCATCAATTGTATGCTTATGTGAAGACAAGCAATGCCGCATGTATCAATCTCTTCCATTCTGCAGGATTTAATACGACAGGAGTATTGAAAGACTGGTTGCATACTGGAAGAGGATATCGGGATGTGTGTCTGCTGCAGAAAATGAATCCTTTAATTGCATGACGGATATTGCGGATATTTAGCCCACAAGCGATAGGGATTGCCCAGCTCATTCATGCTGGTTTGCCATAGCTCCCGATAATTCTCCTCCAGCAAGTGCTGCTTGCAGGTTTCTCCTATGATCCACGAATCCTCGTTTATCTCTTTTTGAAGTTGTGTGTTGTTCCATCCGGCGTATCCCGCAAAGAAGCGGATATGCCCTTCGATGGGATTTCCTGCCAGTATATATTGCTGCACACGTTCGAAGTCACCATTTAAGAACAGACCATTGCCTAGAGGAAATGAACCCTCCAGATCGGGTAGTGTGTGTAAGAAAAAGATGGTACTTCTGTCTACGGGTCCGCCTTTATAGACAGGGATAAGGGGAGCTGTTTCCAGATTAGGAACAAGTTGGTTCAGTGAAATATGATATCTGAAATCTTTATTCATTACAATGCCCATACTTCCCTCCGAATTATGTGTTATCATCAGGACGACTGAACGGGCAAAATGATAATCATATAATAATGGGGAAGCAATAAGAATACTTCCCGTATGCGGAAGCGCCTTATTTGATTTTACTTGAAAAATGCGCATATCCATAGCTAAATATTTATATTTTACTAATGTAGTAAAAAAAAAGTGAGATAGGAAAGGATATCGGCTTTTATTTTAGGAATAATAATTTTATAGGTATATATAACAAAAAAGCGATTACCGAAGTAATCGCTTCCTGTGATTCCGCTGCGATTCGAACGCAGGACCCACGCCTTAGAAGGGCGTTGCTCTATCCAGCTGAGCTACGGAACCATCCTTAATTAAGCGGTGCGTACGGGACTCGAACCCGTGACCCCATGCGTGACAGGCATGTATTCTAACCAACTGAACTAACGCACCATTATTTTTTTTATTTGCCATCTCTCTCGATTGCGAGTGCAAAGGTACTACTTTTTTTTATTCCTGCAAATAAATTGCCCAGTTTTTTGTAAGAAAAATAATCTTTTTCTTGATTTCACTGCTTACGAATACCGTTTAGGGTAGCGTAAAAGGATGCTTAGCAGAGCTACTATTCCTAATATTATAGGGTAGTACAGATAGCCAATGATACTGATAGGGGATAATTTTGTCAGTTCGGCTGCTATCAGCATTTGTGCTCCATAAGGAATAAGGCCTTGTACGACGCATGAAAAAGTATCGAGAATACTGGCACTTTTTCGTTTGTCTACCCTGAATTGTTCGGCTATGTTGTTGGCTAGAGGTCCGACAGTAATAATGGCTATCGTATTGTTGGCTGTACAGAAATTGGCTAAGCTGACTAATGCGGCAATACTAAGTTCGGCTCCTCTCTTGTTGCTTACATGGCTAGTCAGATGATGCAGAATATAATCTACACCTCCGTTGAAGCGAATCAGCTCAAGCATGCCTCCTGCCATTAATGTAATGATGATAAGTTCTCCCATTCCGGTGATGCCTTCACCCATGGAAGCAAACCATCCGAAAAGGTCGAAGCTTCCATATATACAACCTATGATACCTGTTGAAAGTACTCCAAGGAGTAGGACCAGAGTTACATTCATACCGGCAATAGCTGTACCCAGGACGATGAGGTAGGGGATAACTTTGCCCCATTCTATCGCATGTATTTCACTTGCTGACTCTACTTGCGTACCATGTATGATATAATAGATAAATACAAGCAGGGCAGCAGGAACGGCAATCAGGAAATTTACCCGAAACTTGTCGCGCATTACGCAACCTTGTGTACGTGTTGCGGCTATCGTAGTATCGGAAATAAAAGAAAGATTATCACCGAAAAAAGCTCCTCCTATGACGAGAGCTGTCATGAACGGCAGACTTACATCTGTCTTCATGGCAATACCCGCCGCAACCGGCGTAAGGGCCACGATTGTTCCCACCGATGTACCGATAGACAATGATATGAAACAGGAAGCCAGAAAAACTCCTGCCAGCAGCAGATTGTCAGGCAGTAGTAGAAGCGTCAGATTTACGGTTGCATCTATGGCTCCCATGGCTTTGGCCGACTGGGCAAAGGCTCCGGCCAGAATAAATATCCAGAGCATCAGCATGATATTTTTGTTTGCTGCTCCTGATGAATATTGAAGTATGCGGTCGTTGAGGCTTAATCCTTTTGTCGTTGCCACGGCGTAGACAGAGGCTACCAGAAATGCTACGGTGATAGGTACTTTGTAGAAATCGTTGACAATTAGTGAAGTCACCAGATAAAGACAAAGGAATACCACTAAAGGCATCAGTGCCCAGCCGTTGGGCTTGTTGATAATGGGAGTCAGTTTGTTTAAGTCCATAAAAATTGATGTATCTACCTTAAATTATATAAAGGAATCTCTGAAAATTGTATGATGTGTTCTCAGAGATTCCTTGCTGTGTTCCTTAGTGCCTGATGACATTTTTATTTTATTATTCAGGCTTCGGGAAGAAAAATGTTGTTATTATAAAGTTACCCCAGTCTTGAATATTGCAATTTCGCGGTAACCTTTCTTTTCATTGTTAACCCATTCTCCACTGGCTACTTTGATAACGTAGTCGATGAATCGTTTGCATGTAACAGTCATAGGTTCGTTTTCTACAATAACTCCGGCATTGAAGTCAATCCATCCCGGTTTGTGAGCTGCCAGACGAGAATTGGTAGAAATCTTCATGGTTGGTACGTAAGTACCGAACGGTGTACCGCGTCCGGTGGTAAACAATACCATGTGGCATCCGCAAGAAGCGAGAGCGGTAGCTGCAACCAGGTCATTTCCCGGAGCAGAAAGCAGATTCAATCCTTTTGTCTGCAAGCGTTCTCCGTAAGGCATTACTCCTGATACGTAACTCTTTCCACATTTCTGTGTGCAGCCCAATGCTTTTTCTTCAAGAGTAGAAATACCACCTGCCTTATTTCCCGGTGACGGATTTTCGCCCACTGGTTCTCCGTGTGAAAGGAAGTATTCCTTAAAGTCGTTGATAAGATGTACGGTCTTTTCGAACAGCTCCGGAGTCTTGCAGCGATTCATCAGGATTGTTTCTGCTCCAAACATTTCAGGAACTTCAGTCAGTACGGATGTTCCTCCTTGTGCGATGAGGAAGTCTGAGAACATTCCCAGCAACGGATTGGCTGTAATACCTGAGAAGCCGTCTGAGCCACCACACTTTAATCCGACACGCAGTTCTGACAGTGGAATGTCGGTGCGTACATCCTGTTTGCATTTTGCATATAAGTCACGCAAAATTTTCATACCTTCCTCAAATTCATCGTCTACCTTTTGAGCTACCATAAACTTGATTCTGTCTTCGTCGTACTCACCGATGAATTCACGGAAAATGTCAGGCTGGTTGTTTTCGCATCCCAAACCTACGACCAATACAGCTCCGGCATTGGGATGGAGTACCATGTCGCGCAGGATTTTCTTCGTGTTTTCATGGTCGTCTCCCAACTGAGAGCATCCGTAATTATGAGGGAAAGCCATGATGGCATCGATTCCTTCTTCTTTTGTTTCACGGCGAAGAGCTTCTGCAAGCTGATTCACGATACCGTTTACGCAGCCCACTGTCGGGATGATCCAGATTTCATTACGGATACCTACATCTCCGTTTTTACGACGATATCCTTTGAATGTAAGATTTTCCTGCGGAATATCCAATGAAACCTCAACCGGATTGTACGTATAGTCCAGCAATCCGGCAAGGTTGGTTTTTATTTCTTTCTCGCAAATCCAGCTTCCCTGAGGTACATGTTTGATGGCATGTCCGATAGGATAACCGTATTTTACAATATTGTCACCTTCATTGAAATCTTGCAGTGTTACTTTGTGTCCGGCTGGAATATCTGTTTTTAAAGTAATCTCCTGTCCGTCAATCTGGATAGTTTCTCCAGCTTTCAGGGGAGTGATAGCGACAGCAACGTTGTCTGCCGGGTTAATTTTTAGATAAGTTGTTTCCATAAATTATATGTTAGTTATTGTTCCTGTTTGCATCTAGGTAGAAATCTATATTCTCTATTGTCAGCAGGTTGATTGGCATATAGTTGCATTCTTTTACTTTTTTCTTTAAGATAAGATGATTGCATAAACTTTCTACGCTGCTGTATCCCTGTAGAGTAGGTTGCTGTGCGATAAGGAAGTCTATCACGCCTTCGCGCAGACAGGCTACATTTCTGGTCAGTAAATCGTAACCCATTAAGTGGAAATCGTGTCTTTTGTGTCTCAATATATATTCTCCAATGATATAGGCTTTCGAGTTGAATGTGATTCCATATGATATACCTGGATGCTTTTGGAAGAAATCATCCAGTATGGCCTCGTCTTCTCCTGGCTGTTTGGCATATAGATTCAATTCCCACATCTTCAAATCAGGATGGTGTTCTTTCATATATGCATAAAATCCTTCCTCACGGTGTAACTGCTGGTTTGAACCTAATCTGCCTTCGTTTATTTGCCGGAAAATAATCAGTTCTTTGCTGTCTTGCATCAGCATTTTTACCATGCGTGCAGCGAAATACCCACTTTGTTTAGCGTGTTGTCCGTAAAAAGCCAGTGGATTCAGATGAGGTATATTCGAATCTATAAATATATAAGGTATATTTAATATCTGAAGCTTGCTTGCAATTTGGGTTGTTTCCGTTTCAATTGTCGGAGATAGAATCAAGCCGTCTGGGTTCATTGCCAGCAGGCGGTTGCCGGCGGATACGAAAGAACCGAATTCGTATTGGTCGTAATAATCAATATGTAATGAAATATTAAAATCGGAAAAAGCCTTCATAGCCTGATACATGCCATTTTCTACATCCACCCAATAGTCGCCTTTTGCATGGAGAGGCAATAAACAGGCAAAAATATATTTTTTATTCGACGCCAGTGCGCTGGCATACATGTTGGGTTGGTAGTCAAGCTGCTTAAGGATGTTTTCTACCTTCTTGCGACTTGCTTCCGAAACGCCGGTTCGCCCGTGAAGAACTCTGTCTACTGTCCCGACTGACACTTCCGCCATCTGGGCTATATCTTTTATACGAATACGTTCTACTTGTTTATCCATATCTATATACCTTATTTATATAGGAGGTCTTTCTTAATTGATGAAGAAAAAATTTTTCGATACAAATATATAACTTTTTTTGTTATTTAAAAAATAACTCGTACCTTTGTGTGCGTACACAAAGAGGATATTGTTTATTTAATCTATGAAGACGCGAACATGTGATATCCACTTTGACGGTAAGATTATCAAACTTATTATAAATAGTATAAAATTTATCTACAATGGGAAAAATTGTTACTTTAGGTGAGATCATGTTGAGATTGTCAACTCCGGGAAATACCCGTTTCGTGCAGTCTGATAACTTTGATGTTGTATACGGTGGTGGTGAAGCAAATGTTGCTGTTAGCTGCGCCAATTACGGCCACGATGCATACTTCGTAACAAAGCTGCCGAAGCATGAAATCGGTCAATCAGCAGTAAACGCTTTACGTAAGTATGGTGTTAAGACAGATTTTATTGCTCGTGGTGGTGATCGTGTAGGTATTTATTATTTGGAAACAGGTGCTTCTATGCGTCCTAGCAAGGTTATTTATGACCGTGCTCACTCGGCTATCGCAGAAGCTGATCCGTGTGATTTCGATTTTGATGCTATCATGGAAGGAGCTGACTGGTTCCACTGGTCTGGTATTACTCCAGCCATCTCTGATAAGGCTGCTGAACTTACTAAACTGGCTTGTGAGGCTGCAAAACGCCATGGAGTAACAGTTTCTGTAGACTTGAACTTCCGTAAGAAACTTTGGACAAAAGAAAAAGCTCAGTCTATTATGCGCCCATTGATGCAATATGTAGATGTATGTATCGGTAATGAAGAAGATGCTGAACTTTGTCTTGGCTTTAAACCTGATGCAGACGTTGAAGGTGGTAAAACTGATGCTGAAGGCTACAAAGGTATCTTTACAGCAATGGCTAAGGAATTCGGATTCAAATATGTTATTTCTACATTGCGTGAATCGTTCTCCGCTACTCACAATGGCTGGAAAGCTATGATTTACAACGGTGAAGAATTCTATACTTCTAAGCGTTACGATATCAATCCGATTATTGACCGTGTAGGTGGTGGTGATTCATTCTCTGGTGGTATTATTCACGGATTGTTGACTAAACCTAACCAGGGTGAAGCTTTGGAATTCGCTGTAGCTGCTTCTGCTTTGAAGCATACTATCAATGGTGACTTCAACTTGGTTTCTGTTGAAGAAGTTGAAGCTTTGGCAGGTGGTGATGCTAGCGGACGTGTTCAGAGATAATTTATTCAGTTAAGGAAATATTAGGTTATAAATAAAATGGCAAAATTTGACAAAATCGCGGTGTTGAACAAGATTGGTTCAACAGGTATGGTTCCTGTATTTTATCATAAGGATGCAGAAATCGCAAAAAAAGTAGTTAAGGCTTGTTATGACGGTGGTGTTCGTGCTTTCGAATTTACAAACCGTGGTGACTTTGCTCACGAAGTATTTGCTGAAGTTGTAAAATTTGCAGCAAAAGAATGTCCGGAAATGGCAATGGGAGTAGGTTCTGTTGTTGATCCTGCTACTGCTGCTTTGTACATTCAGCTGGGAGCTAACTTTGTAGTTGGTCCATTGTTCAACCCCGAAATTGCAAAAGTATGTAACCGTCGCCTTGTAGCTTATACTCCGGGTTGCGGAAGCGTATCAGAAGTTGGTTTCGCTCAGGAACTGGGATGTGATTTGTGTAAAATCTTCCCGGGTGATGTTCTTGGTCCGAAGCTGGTAAAAGGTATGCTTGCTCCGATGCCATGGTCTAAGCTGATGGTTACAGGTGGAGTAGAACCTACTCAGGAAAATCTGACTTCTTGGATTAAGGCAGGTGTATTCTGTGTGGGAATGGGTTCTAAATTGTTCCCTAAAGATAAAGTTGCTGCAGAAGACTGGGCTTATGTTACAGAAAAATGTAAGGAAGCTTTAGGATATATTGCAGAAGCTCGTAAGTAATAAAGAACTAAAAGTTCATTTTGTTTAAAGGTGTATAAAGTGAGAAGCATCGCGAAGTGTGAGCGCATACTTTGCGATGCTTTCTCATTTTTTTATGTCTTGTTTTGATAATTAAAGTAATCTTCTTTTTTCAGTAAATGATAACTTTTTTATAGAAAGAGGGTAAGAAGCGGTATCGTTAAAACTGATAGCAGTGTTGTTATAAATGTACCTTGTGCCATGATAGTTTCTCCTTTTTCATATTGTATACAAAATAATGTTCCATAAGAAGCAACGGGCATGGCTGCCAGAATTACATTGATATTGGCAATGGTTGGTTCGACATGGTATAGCCGTGATAGGTATAAAATGAAAAGAGAAATTGCGAACAGGCGTAAGATTACTGTTATATAGATATTGGACGTACCTAACATTCGGCGGATAGGTATCTGTGCTATGGAAGAGCCAATGATAAGCAGAGCAGAAGGAACGGTCATATTTCCAAGTAAAGTAAGCGGCGTACTGATAACTTTGGGAGGAATCCATCCGGTAGCTACGATCAGGATGGAAAGATACGAGGCTATCATGGCAGGACAATATAATGTATCCCATTTAAATTTCATTTTCCCTTGATCACCCGAAATAAAAAGTGTACCGAAAACAAATATCAGCAAGGTGCTGGGAAAATTAAGAATGCTGGCGTAGAATACAGCATTAGCTCCGAAAATAGAGGCTACAATAGGGTAGCCGATAAATCCTACATTCCCAAAGGCCAGCATAAAACTATAGATACCTCGGTCGGTTGCCTTTATGGGAAGATAGTGTGGCAGCAGAAAGCCGGCGCCTATCAGGATTACATAAGTAGCAAATCCGACAATAAGTAAAGGTATTATAAAATGCTTGTCGGGAAGAGTGTCGCCCATTACCGATGAAAGTATCAGACAGGGACATGCTACATTGATGACAAAAACAGATAATTTGCGGTCGAAATCAGCATCCATCATTTTTTTCTTGCTTATGATATATCCGACGACCACCAGTATGAAGAGGATAATCATTTGCGTTACGATTGCGTTCATATGCTTGTTTGTTTTTTGTGTTTATCTGGTTCTGTGAGAAACCAGGCAAAGTTAAGTATTATTTCTACTCATTGTTTCGCCTGTTTTCTTTTGTTGCTGAAAATAAATTTGGATGAAACCGGAGTAGGACTGTAATCTTGTTTATGTGAATATTAGTTTAAAAAGTTTTCCATATATCTAATTTTCTTATAAATTTGCAACCTAATTTTAGGGCAGATATGTCCTGGTGATAAAAAGAAGCAAGATAAAAACAACATAATTATGAGCAAAAAATTTACTGAGTATTCGCAGCTCAACCTTTCTGAGGTGAACAAGGAAGTGCTGAAGAAATGGGATGAAAATGATGTTTTCTCCCGCAGTATGACAGAACGTGAGGGACATCCGTCTTTCGTATTTTACGAAGGTCCTCCCTCGGCAAATGGTATGCCGGGTATTCACCACGTGATGGCTCGTACCATTAAGGATACATTCTGTCGCTTCAAAACGATGAAAGGTTTTCAGGTTAAGCGTAAGGCTGGCTGGGATACCCACGGCTTGCCGGTAGAACTGGGCGTAGAAAAAGCTTTGGGCATTACGAAAGAGGATATCGGTAAAACCATTTCTGTGGCAGAATATAATAAACACTGCCGTACAGATGTCATGAAGTTTACAAAAGAATGGACTGACCTGACTCATAAGATGGGATACTGGGTGGACCTCGAAAATCCATATATTACTTATGATAACCGTTATATCGAAACATTGTGGTGGCTGCTCAAACAGCTTTATGGCAAAGGATTGTTGTATAAAGGCTATACCATTCAGCCATACTCACCTGCCGCAGGTACAGGATTGAGCTCTCATGAGCTGAATCAGCCGGGATGTTATCGTGATGTGAAGGATCTGACTGTAGTAGGTCAGTTCAAGATGAAAAATCCAAAGCCTGAGATGGCAGAGTGGGGCACACCTTATTTCATCGCATGGACAACTACTCCGTGGACATTGCCTTCGAATACAGCTCTGTGTGTGGGCCCGAAGATTGATTATGTAGCTGTACAGACTTACAATGCATATAATGGAGAGAAGATAACCGTAGTGCTTGCAAAGCCGCTGCTTTATGCTCATTTCAATAAAAAAGCAGAAGGCATGGCACTGGAAGATTATAAACCTGGCGACAAGCTGATTCCTTTCAAAGTAGTAGGTGAGTATAAAGGAACAGATCTGGTCGGCATGGAATATGAACAGCTTATTCCGTGGGTGAAACCAGTTGAAACAGCGGAAGACGGAAGTTGGAAAGAAGCTTCTGACAAGGCTTTCCGCGTAATTCCGGGTGACTATGTAACTACCGAAGACGGTACTGGTATCGTACATATTGCTCCTACTTTTGGTGCAGACGACGCTAATGTAGCTCGTGCAGCAGGTATTCCTTCGCTGTTTATGATTAACAAGAAAGGTGAAACACGCCCGATGGTTGATCTGACCGGTAAGTTCTATCTGATGGATGAACTGGACGAAACATTTGTAAACGAATGTATCGATGTGGAAAAATACAAGGAATATCAGGGACGCTGGGTGAAGAATGCATACGATCCTCAGTTTACTGTGGATGGCAAGTATGATGAAAAAGCTGCTCAGGCTGCTGAATCACTTGATGTATATATTTGCATGATGCTGAAACAATCTGGACTTGCATTCAAGATGGAGAAGCATGTGCACAATTACCCACACTGCTGGCGTACTGATAAGCCGGTGCTTTATTATCCACTCGACAGCTGGTTTATCCGTTCTACTGCAGCCAAAGACCGCATGATAGAATTAAACAAAACTATCAACTGGAAACCGGAATCTACTGGAACAGGACGTTTCGGTAAATGGCTGGAAAACTTGAATGACTGGAACTTGAGCCGTTCTCGTTATTGGGGAACTCCGCTTCCTATCTGGCGCAGTGAAGAAGGAGAAGAACTTTGTATTGGTTCGGTAGAAGAACTCTACAATGAAATCGAAAAATCTGTTGCTGCCGGATTTATGGCAGAGAATCCTTATAAGAAACTTGGTTTCGTTCCGGGTGAGTATAGTAAGGAAAACTATGATAAGATTGATTTGCATCGTCCGTATGTAGATGACATCGTATTGGTTTCTGCCAGTGGCAAGCCGATGAAGCGTGAAAGCGATTTGATAGACGTTTGGTTCGATTCAGGTGCAATGCCTTATGCTCAGTTGCATTATCCGTTCGAAAACAAGGAAATCGTTGATAACCGTTCTTATTATCCTGCCGACTTTATCGCTGAAGGTGTGGACCAAACTCGTGGGTGGTTCTTTACTCTGCATGCTATCGCTACGATGGTATTCGACAGCGTGGCTTACAAGAATGTAATCTCTAATGGTCTTGTGCTCGATAAGAATGGAAACAAGATGTCCAAACGTTTGGGTAATGCTGTCGATCCGTTCGGTGCTATCGAAAAATTCGGTTCAGATCCGTTGCGTTGGTATATGATAACCAACTCATCACCATGGGATAACTTGAAATTCGATACAGATGGAGTAGACGAAGTGCGTCGTAAGTTCTTTGGTACATTGTATAATACATATTCGTTCTTTGCATTGTATGCAAATGTTGACGGATTTACATATGCAGAAGCTGATGTTCCGGTTGCTGAACGTCCAGAAATCGATCGTTGGATATTGTCTTTACTCAATTCTTTGATTAAGGATGTAGATGCTTGCTATAACGATTACGAACCGACTAAGGCTGGTCGTTTGATTACTGACTTCGTAAACGACAATTTGAGTAACTGGTATGTTCGTTTGAACCGTAAACGTTTCTGGGGAAGCAGTATGTCGGCTGACAAGCTTTCTGCTTACCAGACTCTTTATACCTGTCTGGAAACTGTTGCCAAATTGATGGCGCCGATTGCTCCGTTCTATGCAGACCGTTTGTATATGGACTTAATTAGTGTGACAGGACGTGATAATGTCGTTTCTGTACACCTTGCTAACTTCCCGGTTGCAGACGAGAGCCTGATTAATACAGAACTTGAGGCACGTATGCAGATGGCACAAGATGTAACATCTATGGTATTGGCTTTGCGTCGTAAAGTGAATATCAAGGTTCGTCAGCCGCTGCAATGTATTATGATCCCGGTAGTTGATGAAGATCAGAAGCGTCATATCGAAGCTGTGAAGGATCTTATCATGAGCGAGGTGAACGTGAAAGAAGTTCGCTTTGTGGAAGGTGCTTCAGGAGTATTGGTGAAGAAGGTAAAATGTGACTTCAAGAAACTTGGTCCGAAATTTGGTAAACAGATGAAAGCTGTGGCAGCTGCTGTTTCTGAAATGAGTCAGGAGGCTATTGCTGAACTTGAAAAGAACGGTAAGTATACATTCCAGCTCGATGGTGGAGAAGCAGTTGTAGAAGCTACTGATGTAGAAATATTCAGTGAAGATATACCAGGTTGGTTGGTTGCCAATGAAGGTAAGCTGACTGTGGCTTTGGAAGTAACTGTTACAGAAGAGTTGAAGCGTGAAGGTATTGCCCGTGAACTGGTGAACAGAATTCAGAATATACGTAAAAGTAGTGGTTTTGAAATAACTGATAAGATAAATATTGTCTTATCTAAAAATCCTGACACGGATGGTGCTGTAAACGAATATAATACTTATATTTGTAACCAAGTATTGGCAAATTCACTGACACTGGCTGATGAAGTTGCTGATGGAACAGAACTGAATTTCGATGACTTCTCACTTTATGTGAAAGTTACAAAATTGTGATATTGAACTAATAAGAATGTAATGCGCTACGCTACTTGCTAAAGAAAATTCTTTTTCGGAAGTGACAAGCGCAGCGGATTACATATCTTAGACTATTATTAACTTTTAAATACTTAATCTTATGGCTGAAAAAACGAGATACTCTGACGCTGAACTCGAGGAGTTCCGTGCCATTATCATGGAAAAACTTCAGCTCGCAGAACGCGACTATGAAAAACTGAAGAGCAGTATAATGAATACCGACGGTAATGATACTGATGATACATCACCTACTTACAAGGTTTTGGAAGAAGGAGCCAATACATTATCGAAGGAAGAAACAACTCGTCTGGCTGCTCGCCAACTGAAGTTTATTCAAAACCTGCGTGCAGCTTTGGTGCGCATTGAGAACAAAACTTACGGTATCTGTCGTGAAACAGGAAAACTTATTCCGGCAGAAAGACTCCGTGCTGTACCTCATGCTACACTAAGTATCGAAGCAAAGCAGCAGGGCAAGAAATAATTTGATGATAGATTTGTCATTCAGACAGGTAAAATGAGTGGAGAGAGACCATATTATGCCTGTCTGAGTGACAAATATGTTAATGTATATAGGTATTTATGAAGAAATTTTTGAAACAAGGACGCCTGGCGGCTTTGATAGTTTTTGCGGTTTTGCTGATTGATCAGGTAATAAAGATATGGATAAAAACTCATATGTATCTGCATGAGAATATCCATGTAACTGACTGGTTTTATATATACTTTACGGAAAACAACGGAATGGCTTTCGGCATGGAAGTACTGCCGAAATTGTTTCTTACTTTATTCCGTATCGTGGCTGTCGTATTAATTACCTGGTATCTGCATAAAATTACGACTCAGAAGGAGAAGCTGAAAACCGGTTACGTCGTGTGTCTGGCATTTATTCTTGCAGGGGCAATAGGTAATATCATCGACTGTGTTTGTTATGGTGAAATATTCAGTGAGAGCACTCATTATCAGATTGCGTCATGGGTTCCTGTAGGGCAAGGTTACGCCGACTGGCTTCATGGCAGAGTGGTGGATATGTTTTACTTCCCTATCATTGATACTCACTGGCCGGAATGGATGCCTTTCTGGGGAGGAGAACGTTTCATATTCTTTAGCCCGATCTTTAATTTTGCCGATGCAGCAATTAGTTGTGGCATTATCAGCTTGCTTATTTTTTATAGCAGTTATCTGGGCAATGGTACTCATCCTAAAGACTCCAAAGAAATAAAACAATGAAAAAACAAGCTAGTTGGTTGTTAGTTGCTGCTTTTCTGTCAGGTATGGCAGGTTGTGGCAAGAAGATTCCGGAAGATATTATCCAGCCGGATGCAATGGAAAGTCTGCTGTACGATTATCATTTAGCTTCTACGATGAGTAGCTCTGTTTCGTATACGGAAAACTACAAAAAAGACGCTTATTTTAAGTATGTTTTTCAGAAGCATCATGTGACGGAAGAGGAGTTTGACTCGTCTATGGTGTGGTATACTCGTAATAGTGACCAGCTGGCAACGATTTATCAAAACCTGCAAAAGCGTTTTGAAAATGAAGAGAAACATATGAAGGTGCAGGTAGCTAAACGTGATAACCAGATTGATGTTTCTATGTCGGGAGATACAGTAGATGTATGGCAAGACCGGACATTATATTGGCTTTCTGCTTCAGTTCTGACAAATAAACTGATGTTTGATTTGAAAGCTGACACAACCTTCAAGCCGCACGATGCAATGGAGCTGACTGCTGATTTTCATTTTATGCCGGAAAATGGACGTCCTTCTGGAAAAGCTGTAATGGCATTGAACTTTTACTTTGACAATGATAGTGTGCAAGGGCTGACTCGTATAGTATCTAGTTCAGGTAAACAGCGTTTGTATGTCCGCGCCGATTCTGCTTTCACCATTCGTAGTATCAGTGGGTTTGTATATTACACAGATGAGAAAAATCCTAAGAGTAGTGTGCTGATTGACGATATTCATCTGACCCGTTATCATAATATGGAGAAAGAACAAGAGCTGGTTGCCGATACTATTCAAAAAGTTGACCTTCCGGATACAGAGAGCAAGAAGGTAAGACTTCAGGAGAAAGCAATCATGCAGCCCATGAGAAAAATTGAAAATCGGAAATGAAACGTTTTGCTACGCACAGAGTATATAGCTTGCTTACAGCCGAAATAAAATCTTCCCAAGTTTTAGAGCTTGAAGAAGATGGAAGAGTAAGCAAGCTTTATCCGTTTACGGAAGAAATCTCTGCTACCGAATGGCTTCCCGGATTGGTCGTACTTTCTCCTTGTCTGATATGGAAAAATCCGGAAGAGAATTTTTCTGAATTCAAAATGCGTATAAGCAAAATTCCTGTTTGTGAAGCTGCTCTCCGTGCATACTGGATATATCCGTTTAATGTTTCTTTAATGGAGTTTGTTGGAAATAGTCGTATTACGTTATTAAAGTGAGGATGACCACGCAGTTCTTCTCCTGAATTCAGCGCAGACAATGGCAGTAGCTACTGCAACATTCAATGATTCACTTGTTTCACATCCTTGCGGGTAATTGGGAATGAGTATGCGGTGAGTAACCATTTCTGCTATTTGTTTGCTTATGCCATTGCCTTCATTCCCCATGATGATAATTCCATTGGCAGGTAATTCTTGGGTATATATATTTTCTCCATCAAGAAATGTTCCAAAAATAGGGGTATTCTTTTGAGAAGCACTTTTTAAAAAATCAGGTAAATTGCAATAATGCAATTTGACACGTGCTATTGCTCCCATTGTAGCTTGTATGGTTTTAGGATTGTATACATCAGCAGTTCCGGAAGAACAGAAGATATGCTCTATTCCAAACCAGTCGGCAATGCGGATGATTGTTCCTAAATTTCCGGGATCTTGTACATCATCTAAGGCCAAACATAAAGATTGTTCTGTTACGTTTGCATCGAATTCGTAATGAGGTTGCTCGAAAACGGCAAGAACTTCCTGCGGGGTTTTTAGCAGACTGGCTCGTGAAAGTTCTTCATGAGTAACTTCTATTATTTCGGCTGCTTGCAGATGGGGATGACTTTGCAGCCATTCTTTGGTAGCAACCAGCAACTGGCATGAAAAGTGGTTGATTAAATCGTTTACTAACTTGTTCCCTTCTGCCAGAAAGGCATGTTCTTCTTTCCGGTTCTTTTTTAATTCCAGCGAACGGATATATTTAATTTTATTTTTACTTAGCATGGGTATTTGTGTATAAAATAACAAATATTCACTGACAAAGCTAAGAAGATATTTTTAATTATTGCCTATCTTTGCATATAATTCTGCATATATCGCCTTGTTTTGAGATGAAGAAAACGACTCTTTTACATATCTATATTTGTTTTACGCTTATTGTCCTGCTACTGCCAGGGTGTTCTGTCAATAAATTTATTCCAGAAGGAGGATATTTATTGGATGACGTAAAAATAGAGTCGGATAATAAAGAGATAAAATCATCTCAGATGAATCAGTACGTACGTCAGTCGCCTAATGCTAAATGGTTCAGTTTATTCAGATTCCCTTTATATATTTATAGTGCTTCGGGCATGGACTCTACAAAATGGATAAACCGTTTTTGGCGTAAGCTGGGAGATGCGCCTGTAATATACAGTAAAGATGCGGCTCAAGAAACACAGCAGGAAATAGAAAAAGCTGTGCGTAATATGGGATATATGGGAGCGGTTGTCGACTTGAAGGAAGAAGCGAAGGGCAAACGTATGAAGGTTTCCTATGATATTCACTCGGGATCACCGTATATCATAAATAATATAGCTTATGATATTGCAGATAGTAAGATACGTAGTTATTTGGAAGCAGATTCAGCACAGACATTACTGCACGAAGGAATACGGTTCGATGTGAATGTACTGGATGAGGAAAGACAACGTATAACCCAATATTTGCAGAACAGGGGATATTATCGTTTTAATAAGGATTTTATCACATTTCAGGCAGATACGATGCTGAATACCCATAAAGTTGACCTTACAATGGAGCTGGCCTCATTTCAAATTCGTAAGGAAGATATGCCGGAAGAACACCGCCAGTATCGGATACGGAATGTCAATTATATATTGGATGCGGATTTTACTGTACCTTCTGCACAAGCACTCCAAAGTTTTGATTCTGTGCGTTCGGGAGATGTCAGTTTGTTTTATAAAGACAAGCTGTTTCTGCGTCCGAAAGTAATTTCTGATTATAACTTTCTGATACCCGGAAACTTGTATAGAAGCAGGAGTGTACAAAATACTTACTCTGCGCTGTCCCGTTTGTCTATCTTGAAGTATTCAAATATTCGTTTCAACGAAGTGATAGAAAATGATTCAGCATATCTGGATGCTTATATCACATTGTCAAGAAATAAAAATAAATCATTGTCTTTCGAAATAGAAGGAACAAACTCTGCTGGTGATTTGGGAGCAGCAGCGTCGGCTTCATATACGCATCGTAACCTGTTTAAAGGTTCTGAGACTTTTACAATTAAATTGAGGGGAGCATATGAAGCTGTGAGTGGACTGGAAGGATATACTAGCAGTAACTATATGGAATACGGTGTGGAGAGCAGTTTGAATTTCCCTGAATTTATGTTCCCGTTTCTGTCTTCCGACTTTAAAAAACGTATTAAAGCGACTTCAGAGGTCAGTATAAAATATAATTGGCAGATTCGTCCGGAATTTGAGCGTACTTTAGCTTCTGCTGCCTGGAGCTATCGTTGGACACGGAGAGGAAAGGCTAATCATCGTTTTGACTTGCTGGATATAAATTATATTTATATGCCCTATACCTCACCTACATTCGACGATTATCTGGATCGTATGGATGAGGTTAATCCATTGCTAAGACATAGTTACGAAGATTTGTTCATTGTGCGCTTGGGATATACTTATACTTATAATAGTGCTGGAGGAAATACGATGACTACGGCAAACCGTAATTCGTATTCTGTGCGCTTTAATATAGAAGAAGCTGGTAATTTGTTGTATGCCTTTTCGCGTTTGATAAATAAAAAACCACGATACGGCGAAGCATATCAGTTGGCTAATATAGATTTTGCACAGTACGTGAAGGCTGACATAGATTATGCAAAAAACTTCGTTATCGATGAGCGCAATTCGCTGGTATTTCATGCCGGATTAGGAGTTGCGGTTCCTTATGGGAATTCTAAGAGTTTACCTTTCGAAAAGTTATATTTTTCCGGAGGTGCTAATAGTGTACGTGGCTGGCGGGTACGTTCTTTAGGACCAGGTTCTTATCGTGGGGATGGAAACACGATAGATTATGTCAACCATACGGGAGATATTAAGTTGGACCTGAATTTGGAGTACCGGACATTTTTATTCTGGAAGTTGAATGGAGCAGCGTTTATTGATGCCGGAAACGTTTGGAATATACGGAATCAGGGAATACAGTCGGAAGGAGTATTCAAGTTTAATCGTTTTTATAAGCAACTTGCCGTATCTTATGGATTGGGAATACGTTTCGATCTGGACTTCTTGATTTTACGTTTCGATGGAGGTATGAAGGCTGTCAATCCGATGTATACTGGTCGTGACCGTTACCCCATTATATCTCCTGACTTCAAACGCGATTTTGCATTTCATTTTGCTGTGGGATATCCGTTTTAATCATTATCATATGGAAGAAAGAAAAATTTATAAGAAAGAAGAACTGAAAGCCTTGAAAGATTGGTTTGCTAATCAAGATTTACCTCAAGGTTTACAAGTAGATAAAGCAACTAATATACCTAATCTGAAAGAAACAGTAGCACGTTTATTCGATCAGGCTGAAGCTTGTTTTGAAAATCCTAAAATGCAGGGATGCCTGATTCTACTGGAAAATATTAAGGCAAAACTTGAAAGCTGAAAAGGAGAGTACAAGTCTATCTAAGTTTAGTTCAATAAAGAGGAACTCTCAATTTGAACCTGACTGTTCTGTCTACAATAAAATGGCCCTGTCATTACTAGGAAGTTTACATCTTAGGTATAAAACATTCAGGATGTACTCCAATGAAAGATGACAGGGCTATTTTATTACACGTATGATTTATTGTATTTAAGAGCGGGTTAATTTATTCAGATTTTACTTCATCGTCATTTTCCGGTATTGGAATATATGCAGGCTTGGGCTGGGGAATACTGAAGTCGGCATCAGCAAAAAGTTCGGCCAGACCGGATATTTGTTTCAGTCGGAGCAATTCATCTCGATCCATTCCGATGTTTTTCATAATCCATTGATCCGACATTCCTGCTTTGTCCAGTTCGGCAACAATGTGTGACATGAGTTCGATGTTATGAGTTCCACGTGCACGATTATGGCGAATAGTAGATCCCATGCGGTTTGACAAATCTTTATCGATCACAACGACAGGAAGCAGGCCTTTTTCTCGTTCATAAATACGTTTGGAGGTTTTTAGTACCGTAAATCGGTGGAATCCATCAACTAAAATGTATTTGTCTGCTTCTTTGTTATAATAACAAACGCACGGCATGGTAAATCCATCTTCCCAAATGGATATTTCCAGCAGTTTCATTTCTGGAGGAGCTACCACATTGGGATTATAATCATTTGCTACTACTTTTTCTACTGGTACAGCCTTTACATTATAAACAGGACTTTTATATTCATTTTCGTTATCACTCATCGCCAAATATTTTTGTAGTTTTCCATAATCTTATTCTTTTTGCTGATCTCTTCCTTTGTAGGAGAGAAGCCCATGTATTTGCAGGCATGGTCATTTCGGAGAATGCAGATACACATGCGTTTGTATGTGGGAATTTCTCTGAATTCAGGAATGTCTATATCTTCCTGGTATTCCATTTTTACAGGATGTTTATGTGTACGGTAGTTGCTTTTGTCTACTATTTCTATAGGAACTTTAGCATCTATCAGTTTTTGTATGACATCGTCACTCAGGCATCCTCCCTTTGTTCGCCAGAATTTAATGCTGACGTTCAAACGCCGGAGATAGCCGTTGCGTGTCTTTTCAGGAAGTGTGGATAGTAAAAAGTACATAAATGATTTCCATGTATATCCCTCTGGCAGTTTTATTTTTTGCCTTGCCGTGGCATGTGTGCTTCCATAAATAGCCGAAAAGTTTACCCCATTTACGCGTCCTATCATTTTTCCCCATGTATCGGGATCAATGGCTCTGTAAAGAGCAAGACTTTCGATAGCCTCACTGATAAACGGGCTGGCTACCCGTTGCCGTTCTAAACTGACTCCTGCCTTGTAATAGAGGTCGTACAAAGGGTTATAGTCCCATTTGAATTTACCGTTTGCTGTCCATACATCTGTCGTTTTCCAATCGTATATAGGATAGGCATTGTAAATATCATTTCCTATTTTTGAGGTCCAGATATACTTATGATACAGAATGTTCTTGGGAACTTGGAATATACATCGCCAGCGACTGAAGCTTTCCTGTGTCCGTATACCCACCAGACAGCAAGTACGTGTAGCTTTTTTCTTTTTATGCAGCCATTGTGCGAAGTAAAGCTGAAAATCGTAGTCCCATGTGTCTGGTTTCAACTCGGGGAAATCTTTTATTGTTATAGCACCTTCAGGCATCTGGCGAACCCAGAGATCTTTCTTTTCTTCATCCCACGGACGCCAGAAAGACTGATACATTGATGTTGAGGTTGCGACACGAAACGGAAGACAGATGCGATATACGTCAAGTAAATCCTTATTCTTTTCTAGAATGCTGTCTACAAAATCGATAGTCATTTTGTATTGAACCTCATAATCCATATGGAATACACCTATTTTCCGCTTAAGGTTATTGCGGCGGATATAGTCAATACATAAGTTCAGCAATACTCCACTGTCTTTGCCTCCAGAAAAAGACACATAGATATTATCAAATTCGTTGAATATTACTCGTAGACGCTCCTGGGTTAATTCGTAGACATTTTTTTGTTCCTGAACTGTCGCTTCCATTATGCCTTCTGCATTTTTATGTATAGTTTCCAACTCTTTGTTATTTCAAATCCTTTCTGTACGAACAAATCCTGATGAGGAGTTTGCACCACAGCCGATAAAGGCTGTGTGCTCTCTTCCTCGTCTGTAAGGACTGTATTTAGCAGTGTATCCAGAATATAGTCGTGGGTTTCTGCTTCAGCGTAGTAGTTGTTGATGATATGTTCGTTTTTACGCATTTCTAATGGAATAAATCCCATTACTTTTTGCTTCTCTATTGCAATATACCATACATAGTGTTCTCCGGTTTTAAACGGATATCCGTTGTTGTATTGCAGGACTTTCGGATTCATAACCAAAGGGCCTACCAGCCGGTATAGTTGTCTGTCGGTTCCTTGTAGTTTCAGTATCTGCATCATAAATTGCTTTTTCTTTTTCGTACCTAGCAAAGGTATTAAAAAAAGAGAACATTTACAATTTCTGATCTGAGATCAACCGGGCTATGCGGGTTTTGCTTTGAGCCCCTTTAGTGAGCAGATATACGTGTTTATATGCGTCACGGTTCAGTTCCGTAGGTGAACCGTTAATCAGAATAATGTTTCGGTCGTTTGCAAATTTTAGGATTCCGTTTACATTATTAGGATGTAGCTTTCCGATCTCATCCATCATGCAATGTAATTTGAAGTCCTTAAACTTCTGCGAAGCACTTTCTTTGAATACATTCAGCAGCATGATATTAATCATTGCTTTTACCAGGATATCTGTTCCTTCCGAACCCACATTCGACAACTTTTCGACAAAACCGGTGTCGTTGTTGTTTTCTATGATGCGGAAACGTAATTCAAACGAATCGTATAGACGGATCTTGTCATACCGGTAAGCGTGCATTTCTTTGATGAAATCACGCAATAAAGCGATAGCTTCCTGTTTCACCAATTGTTCGTTTTCGCTGGAAAACAAGTTTGTGCCCGGAGTAAGGTCGTAAGCATGTTCATTGTAATATTTCTGTATGGCTCTCAAAGCATTTACCACTCGGTTGCTGCTTTCTTCTACCTTCATTTCAATACGTTGGATTACTCCTACGAAATTGCATGTCTGGAATCCTTTGTTTACCTTGCTTGTCAGATCCTGTATATCACTTTCCGAGGCCGTAAGCATGGAAGTATCCATGCTGATACGTTTGAAGATGTCCGAATGCTCGTTGTTGATGCGACGCACGAATTCGTTGATTTTATTTTCTTCTACAAAGTCGTGTAATTCATCGGCAAAACGTATATATTCCCAATCTTCATTGAATTTCGTTTTGAACTTAAACGTATTGTCCTCGTCAAAATGTCCGGTAAAGAGATTTACTTCTTTGCGCAGGCGACTCTGAAGCTGCATGTACTGGTTTTCCATGCGTCCCAGTTCATCAATCAGTTCGATACATCCTTTTTGAACGGCTATTTCAGTTTCCGTACCATTTTCAGAACGGAAAATATCCTGATGAGGCTTGTACCAGTCGTATGCAGGAATTTTTTCGTACGCATCCAGGTTGCCGGATAAGCTGCGTACATTTTCCTCTGCTTCATGCAGTGATTTATTCAGCTTGTCTATTTCACTTTGCAGGGCTCCTGTTTCTTTATGTAAAGATTCTTTCTCGTTGTTTAATAAACGTTTTTGCTCGTCATATTCACGTTGCCATGTCGGAATTTGGTCAATCAAATCGCGTTTATCCTTCTGATACTCGATGATGAGTGCAGCATGGTCTTTTATAAACAGAAGTTCCTGTTCGATATTCTGCAATTGTTCTGCAATGTTTTGCAGACGTTCTGTATCGGCTCCCTGTGTGTGGAGCTCCTTTTGCATGTCGTTTTCGTATTCAGCCTTTACAGAAGCTATCCGTTGCTGTTCCTCTTTATCTTCCTTGCGTATGTTGTCTGCCTGTGCACTTTTTTCGTTGTTCAGATTTTGCAACAGTTTGTTCCATTCTTGCTTTAAATTGTTCAGCTTGTCCGATTTCTCTTTGTTTAGATTATTCAGCTTGCTTTCTGTCTGTTGCAATTCATTATGAGCCTGCATTTTTTGCTCTTCCAGTTCGTGAAGTTTGCGGTTTCTTTCTGCTTCGGCCTTTTTCTTCCAGTTTTCCAGATCGAGCATATCCTGTTGATATTGTCGTTCCAGTTTTTCCAGTTCATATTCTTGTAGAGCGATGATATCTTTTTGCTCTTTTATTTTCGGCTGATATTTACTTTTCAGCGTTTCTTCCAGCTCTTCTTTTTCACTCTGCAATCGGATTGTTTCTGCTGCTATTTCTTCCAGACGACAAGTGCCGGCTTCTTTCTCTTTCTGATAATCGTTGATGGATTTAATATGTCGGTTTATTCCAGCCAGATCAATTGAAATTCCGTAGAAAGACTCGCCTGCATCTTGCAATTGGGGTGACAAACCTGTCTGCCAGAGGATAGACTCATCGCAAAGCTTACCGATGTTTTCCTCCCATCCTGGTTTGTTATCCTTGAGCCATCCCTGTAATGTATTGCGGCTGTTTTGTAAAAACGTTTCCAGTTCGTCAACACGTGGCTTCAGCTGCTGCTGTTCCAGTTGCAGTCTGGTTAGTGCATCATCTTTTTCTTTTGTTCCGTGCTGCAATTCTTCTTCCCACTTCAGCGTAATCTCCTTGATGATGAGTTGTGCGTTGTTGATGCGGTTCTTTTTACTCATATGCATGCCGGTATACGACTGTATGCGATGCTTCAGTTCTTCTTGTTCTGTTTCGAAGAACATCTCTTTCCGGCAAAGCTGCATCTGATAATCAATAGCTGTCAGCACACTCTGTTTTTCACTCTTCTCAGGGTGAAGTTGCTGTGAGAGTTGTTCGTATTCCTGATATAATGCTTCGGTAGAAGCTTCGTGGCGAAGACGTCCTTCCTCAATGCGTGCATTATATGTGCTGTTCAACTCATCCAGTTGCCTGAGTTTTGCTTCATGAATTTTATTCCATTGTTCATCAAGGCTCTGTATAAGCGACTTATATTTTGTTGAGATCTCTGTATATTGGGAAGTGAGAATACGCTGTTCTTCCAGTAATCCGTCGCGGCGGTTTTTCCATTCTTCTTTTCGTGAAGAACGCTCCATTACCTGCTCAATTTGTTGGCGAGCATAATCTTTTTCCTTCTTTTGTGCCTTTTGCAGCTCATTGTTTAGTACAGCAAGTGTTTCCTGCAATTTGTCACAGCGATGGCGTGACTGCTCTTGCAGTTCTTGTCGGCGAGTAATCAACTTGTTGCGCTCACTTTCCGCATGTTGTTTTTTTTCTTGCCATTGTGGAAGTGCTTCCTTAGCCTTGATAAAGGCAGAAACCAGTTCGCGGCAACCTTGGGCCAGTGCTGTCTGCTGTTTCGAAACCTGTGCCGACAATAATGTTATTTCTTTAGCCTGCTTTTGTGTTTCGCGTTTTTGGAATTCTTCGATGTCACGTAGACGGACTTCAAAATTTTTCAGATGCTCCTTGTAGTTATTCAGATCGACTGCAGTTTCATCTTCGTTGATGGATGAAATAATTGTCTTTTTGATGAATTCAGCATCCAGCTTAGAGTTAAGCAAGACATTCTGGATTGTACGAGGAATATTCTGATACTGCTTACTTTCCATAAGCGAATATTTCTTCATATCAGATGAAACGCCATTGCCATAAAGAATATTCCGGTATTCATCGAAAGTGTAAATAATACGTGAGTAGTCTACGTTCTGCAAATCGAGCTGCATACGTACCCGGTCGGCTCCGGTATAGGCAATACGGGTTTCCGGATCGATAAAAAACTCTTTCCGGTAAGGAGAGTCAATAAAACGGTAGCTTACTCGGTTCATCGACTTGAAACTGAGGATACAGAAAGCTCCGTTCTCAGTAGCTACTTCATAGATGATATACGAATTGGCGTAGGGGAAATAATATTCCGTATAGCTCTGTTTTTCAACTGGGATTCCCAACTTTTGTGTATCTGCATTGTAAAAAAAGAGGATAGAGCGAAGTACGGTACTTTTTCCTACTCCCTGTGTACCGATAAAGTGTACATTCCCATCCAAATAGATATCATCGGCATAAGGAATATTTGCACTATTTATAAATATAATTCTATTCAGGTTTCTCATCGTCTTGGCTGTCATCGTAAATGTTAATACTTTCAATCAGGCGTTCCAGATAATTCCAGGAACTCATTACTTTATATGTATTGTTCTTCTCGTTTTCCAGTTCCAGAAAAGAGTCACGGGTAAGCTGCCGTATCATATTATCGAGCACCTCTTTGCGTACATCTTTATCGGAGAAATGTTTACGTATCCCGTCCAGCTTGTTCTGCAACATGACGTTGATGTTGGCTTCCACCAATATCTGTTCCGGCTGAAAACGATAGCCCGGTCCGAAAGTTTCATCGTATGTTTTAAATAAGTCGAGAACATCAATCCAGTAATAGGCACGCAGAATCTTTTGTTCCAGTGTAACACGAGGTTCTGTACGAGAAAAATAAAAATATTCGTTTCCCCGCTCCAGTGTATAGCCTATCTGTGCAAAATAAATCGACAGAGCTTCGAAGTCATCGTCTATAATATCATATAAATCGCGTACGTCTTCATTTGTACTGTTTGAACTGATAAACAGACCTTTTTGCAAATAGTCGAAAATAGCCGCTGTATGATCGGGTATTCTTATTGTTAGTTCCATATAATCTATTGATTTTTTCTGATTGACTTTAGCATGTATTCCGAATGTTTACCGGAATGAACTAAAGTGAATATTTTTTATTATGCGATCCTCCTTTATATCGGATAGATGCGAGCATATTCATAGTTTTTGTAAATACCAAATTCTTCACTGATACGGAACTGCGATTCGTATAGTGATACAATCTGGCAAAAGAGGGTAGTCCGTTCTTCCTCACTGACTTCTTGACGGAATGGATAGCGCATCAGGAAAGAGAACAGATCTTCTGGCTGTGCAGTGGCATCTTTCCACATTGCTTCAGTTTGTGCCTGAATATAGTTGCCGACCGTTTCTTCCAGACTTATTGTTTCCTGATACATTGACTGAGATGCCAGATCTTCATCGCTGAACGCACCAGCTTCGTTGCTTCGTATGGTTTCGCGATGCTGGAGGTTTTTCATTACTTTCAGAATGATCGGACGTGCCTCATCGGTATTCAAGTAATTTATGGAAAGCTTGAATGATGACGGTGCTGTTCCTTCCAAAAGAATGGAGTGCTCACGTTCCAGTACTTCGGCGAGATTACTTTTGGCACGCAGTTCAAACTGATCTTGCAAATATTTTACCCGGCGTATTTTTTCTACCAGTATCACTTGACTCTTAATCTGATTCAGGTAATTGATGATATCCTGCTGTGCCCGGATAAGACTATGCGCTGAAAGCTGTAATTCCCGGCGAAGTTCCAGCAAAATCCGGTTCAGCTCATCATCAGTTGCTTGTTGGAAGAATTGTCGTTCTTCGTGCAATATCAGATTTTCCGTCGTATCAATCAGCTGCTGGATATTGATTCGTTTTTTATCGAGGTTTTCCAGCTTGGCAATCTTTATCTGATAGGTAGGCTCATGTTTGAAAGCATTGTCGATGCTGGTCTGCAAATTCATGATATTACGTATCGTAGTACGAGCTATTTTCTGAAAAGTAATTTTGATATTTCTTACGTAACTAGCCTTACGCGTTGCGATACGTTCTTTGAGATAATAATCCATCAGTTCGTGAAGATACTCGATATTTTCATCTATCACGGCTGTATTGATTTCTTCATTAGCCTCAAGTAACAGTTCGAAAAAATCCATAAACCGTGCATCCAGCTCAACAAAGTTGCCGTTCTGATGAATTACTTCTTTTTCTATAAGTAGTTTCAGACGGTTTTCATCATCTTTCAGCAAAGCCAGTGCATCGGAGTATCTGAAGCTTAGTATTTTTCTTTTCTCGAACATTTCCGTCAGCAGCCCTCTTGCTGCGGCGACGGTGTTTATGATTTCGTGTATAGAACGGAATATGTACATAATATTATAAAAAATCCTCGCAAAGTTATAGCTTGGCGAGGATTTTTCCTAATTTTTTATGTTTTGTCTTATTCCTTTCTCTTTCTTCTAGAGCAGGGGAGCCCCGAAAGGAGCTTGTTTTTCTTCAATCCACCACTGGAAATTCAATCGTTTCGCTGGATTCATTCCAGTTGTCGATAGTGAAGTTTCCGGAACTCCCCCCCCCTGCAAAAATATCTCCGATAACAATGTTTACTGTCAGACGTGTATTGGCAACCAATGTCGATTCCAGATTTTTCGATAGCGTGTGTACGCTACCATCTTTCAGCGTAATCAGGAGTGTAAGCAAGGGGTTGGGGCAGAAGGAAATACCATTACCATTGCATTACTCATTTCGGTATTATCGACAGAACGTACCAGATCAAACTTGACAGTCTTTGTCTTATTTTCGGGTTCGGCTGTATACAGATTGATTTTTTCAGCTATTCCACCGATAAGAACCTGCATATCTGTAATGTTAGAGTTGATGACGGCATTGTTTTTTGTTTTGACAATCACCTTGAGTCCTGCTACAACCCGTTCCATATTGGCTTCCAGATCCTCTTGTCCGATATTTACTTCCTTGTTGGTGGGTACCAGATCGTATACAGGAATATATGTAGTATCTTTATTATATTGTCTCAATCCGAAATACAATTTAGATAAGTCTGAACCAATAGATAGCCCGGGTTCATCAATGGCTGGGGTTGTATGAATAGGTTCTTCATATTTGGGAGTTCTCCAATATACAATGTTATATTTGCCGACAGGCAGCGATACTTCTCGGTTGTTATCTCCTACAATGTTTCCATCCTGAACATTGTAAAAACCATAGAACACGCTTAGCGTATTGTTTACATAGTTCCCGAAATAAATAGAGCTTCCCTGAAGGCAAGGATAAGCTTCTACTATACCCGTGAGAGGACTTTGAGAATCGCTCACACGGGTATGTAGAGCGGGAGTAACAAGATTGGGGGTTGATTCAGTAGAGAGAGTATAACTGTCATCTCTACAAGCTGTCGTGATGAGTAAGAGTGTAAGTGCTCCTAAAGTGATTTTTTTCATACTTTGTTCTTAAATAATAAACAACTAAATGTAGCAAATGTTTTCATAAAAGTGAAATTTCGTAAAAAAAATGTGTATAAGGAAGAAAAAAGGCAATATGTTTCCAAAAACTTGTTGAAGAGCATATTTTACTTGGTTGAAGTCTTTTCAGATAATTCAGCAAAAACTCTCAATTTTTGTACAAATACTTTTGAAATATTGCTCAAAAAAATTGGGGAAGTTGTACAAATTTTAAAAAAATATCTCGATGTTTTTGGAAAGATTTGCCCAAGTTTTAGACATAATTCCGGCTTTTGTTGTTTTAGTGGCTTTTTAGTAACCAAAACAGGGTTCTTAATTAAAGAAAAACAAGGTACAGTGAAAAAGTTAAGTTTGTATCTTTGTCGGAAATTAGGTATGAAAAAGATTATGAAGAAGCGTACAAAAGGGATATTGAAAATAGCCGGTATATCTTTCGGCTCATTGATTGTTTTAATTCTGATAGCAATAACAGTTGCTATAAATTTTGTGTTTACTCCTTCCAGGTTAACTCCGGTAGTCTTGAAAACTGCTAATCAGGCACTGAATGCCAAGTTGGAGATGAAGAGTGTGGAACTGACTTTTTTCTCTACGTTTCCACGTTTCGGATTGAAGTTGGTCGATGGAAGTCTTGTCTCGAAAGTGTTCAGTGATACAGCATGGCAGAAAACAGATTCGTTGCTGTCATTTGGCAAATGCGTGGTTGTGGTAAATCCGATAGATTATTTGATAAATAAAAAAATAACTCTTAACTATCTGGGACTGGAAGATGCTTCGGTTTACGCTTATAAGAGTAGGGAGGGCATTGCCAACTGGGATATTGTAGCTTCTGATACAACTGCTGTAGCTGATACTGCTTCTTCTGGCAAGACAGATTTGTCGGGAGGTATTGATATTCGTCGGGTATCGCTGAAGCGGGCAAATGTTATTTTTGATGACCGGGATACAAGAGTTTATGCCCGCCTGACCAATGCTGCACTTAATCTGACAGCTTCTTTGCAGAAAGAACACTCAAAGTTAGCTATGCGTTTCAGCAATGATAATGTACTTTTCTGGCAGGACGGACAATTGCTGGTCAATAAGGTTGCGACAGACCTGAAGACTTCTCTTGATCTGGACCGTTCTACGCGTACACTTACACTAAATGATGCCAACATTTCATTAAACGGTATAACCTTTGATGTGAAGGGAACCTTGAAGCGAGATACAGTTCGCCGTGCACTTAACGTGGATATTGCATATGCTCTGCATGCTCCTTCCTTGGAAACGGTATTCAATATGATTCCTGAGAGTGTTTTGAAGCGTGAAAGTATGGAGGCAAGAGGCAGTGTGAAAATGGAGGGTGATGTAAAAGGATGGTATGGAAAGCAGCAGATGCCTGCCGTTACGTTGAAGGTACAGATAGATAAAGCATCGGCTAAATATGAGAAACTTCCTTATGGAATTGACAATTTTACGGCCGATTTTTATGCGTTTGTAGATTTAATGCGTAAACAGCCTTCGTATGCAGACTTGAAGATTTTTCATTTTCAGGGGGCTCATACAGATATACTGGCCGATGCAAAGATTATGAATCTGCTGGAAGATCCAGATATAACGTTTAATACAAAATCGAAAGTAGATCTGACTGCCTTGGCACAGGCTTTTCCTTTGCAGGAGGGGGTAACTATTGGTGGCGATCTGGAGGCTGATTTGCGGTTGAAATGTCGGCTGTCTTCCATTAAGAAGCAGGATTTGGGACGTATTCGTTTAGGTGGAAAATTGAAGATGACGAATTTGCAGTTGCGGGATGTTAATAAAGGATTTGAATTTGCGAGTGATGCTTCGCTCAATTTCATCGGGAATGATAATCTGGCTGCACGTGCGGAAATCAATAAACTGGTCTTGCAGTCAAAGCTGGCTAATTCGAATGTAGAAAAACTGACTATGTCGGTTAAATCTACTAACCCCCAGGATACTACCCGTATTACAGACGTTGAATGTAAATTTACTTTGAATCGTCTGAAAGGGAATATGGGCGATTCGTTGGCGTTATTCTGTCAGAAAGCTGATGCTACAGTGCGCTTGCAGCCTGGGAAAAAGAACCCTTCGATGCCTCAGGTTTCTCTTTCGCTGAGTGCTGATACCATGTTCTGCCGTGCCTGGAAAACAAAGATGGGGGTGGATCGGGCAGGCTTTGCTGTGACCGCAGAAAAATTGCATGATTCACTCTGGATTCCGAAAGGCATCATTGGTTTCCGTCGTATGAGAATGTCGACTCCTGAATTTGCATTACCTATACGTATGAAAAAAACATCGGTGACGATAGGTAACCGGATGATAACGCTGAAAAATGCAACTTGTCGGGTGGGACATTCCGATTTGACGGCAACTGGAGCCATATACGATTTGTATGGAACGATGAAGCATCATCGTCCGTTGAGGGGGAAGCTGGAGGTTTCTTCCCGTAACCTCGACTGTAATCAACTTATCAATTCATTGAGTTTCCCGGAAGATACACTTCAGGCTGAAGTTGATACTACTGCTTCATCGTTGGAGTTATTTGTAATTCCAAAGAGTCTGGATTTTGAACTCCAGACTAACTTGAAAAGGGTGAAGTATGACAAGATGATATTCGAAGATGTGCGTGGAGCTGTGGATATCCGGAATCAGGCTGTTCATCTGAAAGGATTAAGTATGAAGGGAATGGATGCTCAGATGAATGCAACTTTGGTTTATCGTGCTCAGGAGAAGAAGCAGGGATATGCCGGATTCGACTTCAGGCTGCATAAAATCAATATAGCCAAGCTGGTTGAATTTGCTCCTTCACTGGATACAATTGTCCCGATGCTTCGTTCGTTCCAGGGAGTTGTTGATTTTGAAGCTGCTGCCGAGGCGGTACTTGATTCGAATCTGAATATCAAGATTCCGTCTTTGCGTTCGGCTGTACATATCAAGGGCGACAGTCTGGTACTGATGGATGGAGAAACTTTTGCTGAAATATCGAAGATGCTGATGTTTAAGAACAAAGAGCGGAACATGTTCGACAGTATTTCGGTGAATATGACAATAAAGGACGGCAATGTGACAGTATATCCTTTTATTGTGCAGATAGACCGATATAAGGCGGCTGTGGGAGGAACTCAGGGACTTGACATGAACTTCGATTACCATATTTCTATTTTAAAGTCGCCTCTGCCTTTTAAGATGGGAGTGAATATTACGGGAAATCTGGATAAGATGAAGTTTAAACTGGGCAAGGCTAAATACAAGGATGCGGTAACTTCGGTAGAAATACGAAAAGTAGACAGTACACGTATCAATATGGGACGGCAAATCGTAAATGATTTCCGCCAGGTTATGAAGAGAAAACCTGAATAAGGTTTCTCTTCTTATACCATCTTGCGGAGAATGCGTGGAAACTGTATGGCAAAGATAAGTGTACAGCAGATGGCTGCCGTTGCATCAGAAATTCCTTCAGCGGCATATACTCCGGGCATCCCCATGAAACGGGGCAGGATAAGTGCCAGCGGTATGAGTAATATAACTTTGCGCAATAGTGCGATGAATACCGAAACTTTAGCTTGACCTAAAGCAACGAACATGTTCTGACACGCACGTTGTAATCCGAATATTGTCATTCCTCCGAGGAAAATCGGCATTACCTGGCGTACTGTTTCTATTAATGTTTCATCGTTCGTAAAGGCGGAAGCTACTAGTGAGGGGAATAGAATCATGAATGAAATCAATAGAAAATTGAATGAAAACATGATGATGACTACTATTTTGAAGCATTCTTTTACTCGTTCCCGGTTATGATGGCCGTAATTGTAGCTGACAATGGGAACAAATCCTTGCGCAAAACCTGTCAGTGGAACGCTTACAATGAGCATGGCGCTTTGCATGATGGCTAGTGCACTGACATAGATATCTCCAAATTTTTCCAGACTGCTGTTCAATACAAAGCCCACCAGGCTTTCTGTACTTGCCATGATAAATGGTGAAACTCCTAACGCCAGAATGGAGAGTATGATGCCTTTGTGCAGTTTCATGTAGCGGTATTCAAGTCTTAATGAGGCTTTTTTCGACGTGAGAAAGGAAATTATCCATATGGCACTACAGGCTTGTGACAGGATAGTAGCTAAGGCTGCTCCCTTTACTCCCATACCGAATGTAAAAATGAACAGAGGATCTAATCCGATATTCAATATTGCTCCGATAAGGACAGAATACATGGCTATGGTGGGACGTCCTTGTGTATTGATGAATGTATTGAGTCCTACTGACAGTTCCACGAACAGAGTACCCAGCAAATATATCGAAAGATAATCAGTAGCATATCCTATTGTATTTTCCGATGCTCCGGTAAAGAGCAATATCGGCTCCATAAACAAGTAAGTGGTAGCGGAAGTCAGTATGGTAAATATGAGCAGCAGGATGAATCCGTTGCCTAAAATCTGTCCGGCACGCTCCCGGTTTCCTTGTCCCAGGGCAATGGCAGCAAGTGGACTTCCTCCTGCTCCGACAATAGCAGAGAAAGAAGATATCAGTATTATGACAGCACTTGTTACTCCGATTCCAGCTAAAGCATCGGTTCCGATGCCGGGTATGTGGCCGATATAAATACGATCGACAATATTGTATAGCAGGTTTACCAGCTGAGCTGCAACCGCCGGAAGTGACATCTTAAATATAAGAGGTAACATGCGGTCGGTTCCTAATCTTTCTTCATATGCATTTCCCATCTTTGCCTTCTTTTAAAAATTGCGCAAAGGTAGTTATTTTTTATTAATGCGAATCAGGAGTTGAAAATAGCTTCTGATTCAGGTTTTAAAAGTTTATAATTCAGTTAATTACTTCATTGTTTTATTTTATAATCTCCTTGAAAAATCAGTATATTAGAGTAATAATTCCCGTTATTGTCTAATTATGACCTAAAGTTTTCCCCCCTCATATCAGCTATTTGAGTAATAAGAAGTCTGCCATTTGCCGTGCGGCTACAGTTGATAGGCATGTCAACAGATCCACTCCTGCTTCACGCGACAAAACTTCCAGCAGATGCCTGACTTCTTCCAAAGTCCTGCTCCACAGGGTGAGCACTTGCAGCCGGTCACGCTCCGAGCGGAATAGTGCTCCCAGGGTTTCGTATTCTGAAAAGCGTTTGGCCAAGGAGAGCATCTGATACATCATGAAACACAAGGTGGTGTCTGCAATCTGAGCGTTGTAGCTCCGACTCTGACATTTTCCCAGTCCAAGATAACCGCGGCATTCCTTGAATATGACCTCTATGCCCCAGCGTCTTTCGTAAAGTTCAAAGGCTCTGACGAAGTTCATGGAAGTATCTGTAGTAAGCAACACTTTCCAATGGGTGCTTCGCCCGTATTTGATGATGAAGATGCGTATGGGCTGTTCGCCCGGTTTTGCATGAAGCTGAATGTATTTGCACTTGTACTTTCGGCAATAGCATGAAGTTGTACGTTCATACCTTACAATCTGTTCATGGATGTTTTGGGGACGTTTGGACTTGCTTGTCTGATAACGCAACTTGGGGTTCATCTTGACCAAACCAATATAGTGCACTGAACCACCGCATAGCTCGCGGACTGCCTGTATGAGCGATTCGCATGTAAACCAACTGTCAGCAAGCACATACTTGAAGTTGATACCATGCCCCACGGCATGACAGAGCATGCGTCTGGCCATTTCGAGCTTGCTCTCATCACATTCCGCCTTGCGTGCATAGTCCGGATTTTTTGCGTTCCGCTTTTCCTTGAACTGCTCCTTCCGCTGTTTTAAGGTCAAGCCGTAATCCTTCTTCTTTCCTTTTTCACGATGAAGGGAGAAGTCTATGGGATAGCAGCTTTTCCCGTCAGAGAGAGCTGGTGTCAGGCATTTCATTCCATTAATGAAATTGTGGGTGACATGGCCGAACACCTTGCTGACTCCTTCGATTCGAATGCCGCTCTTCTGAAAGGTTGTATCATCAAGGATGGCACAAGTGTCATGCTCGTCGGTATTCACCTGATGCTCCCGGAAAATGGCATGGAAGCGAAGAGTAATTTTGGTAAGAAGCATTCGCCAGTCGATGCGGGCGTTCAAAAGTGCGCGATACAGCGTGTTCTTTGACACGGCGCAAAGTCCATGAAAATGATTGGAAGTGGCACTTGCAATCGTCTTTCCCCACAGGCGCATGATGAGGAGCGAGATGAAGAGGGAGGTCAAGGTATAGCCCTGAGCCTTCTCGAATTTGAGATTCCGAACGATTTTACCGATGCCCAATGCCTTCATGACGACTAAAAGTTGCTCTTGAGCTTGTTCTTTAACGGATAAAACCTTGGTAAGTTCGTTCAAATTACCTATTTTTGCTTCTATAATAGTATTCTTATTTTTCATTGTAAATCAGTTGATTAAGTACCTCTAATTTACGAAGAAAATTTGAATTACTGTTACTTCCCACCCTCTTTATTGGGGTGGGAAACTTTAGTCACTTACTACATTATTTACAGTCTGGGCGGATACAGAAACCGACAGACAAGCTAGCATAGAACCAATTATTGTTTTCATCGTCTTATATTTTTTGCGCAAAGATAAAGTCATACGCATAATCGGATTAGTTTTCTCTGGTACATTAAAATCTAAAACGAGTATGAAAGAAATAATAGATTGTTTAAATAATTCATTACAGGAGCATAAATACAATTTTGGCTCCCAATGCATCGCTCTGATTCAGAAGCTTGTCGAAGATTCGTGCTTAAACATTGCTTTAATACAACAGATATATGCTCCTAATCTCAAAATTGATTATAGGCAACTTCCGGATATTATAAAAAGAACCATAGACGAACCGAACAATTTTGTATATCAAGAAAGGAAAATCTTTTATGACTATAGTTTTATGAGCAATGAGATAAAAGTAAAAATTAATACCCAGCATATAATTGTAACTCCTGATGAGGATTCTATGTTTATACAATTCAAATTAGAAGAGAACTTAAATTCCTTCAGCCAATTTCTTAGAAGTAGCGAATATATAACCATAGAAAACTATTTGGACTTTGAAGCATTTAAAGATTTTGAACTCAATGCGGAGGATTATGAACAGAAATCAAAATCAAAGAGGTTGAATGTGAATGTATCTGCTTGGAATAAACTGTTTGATAGTTTGTTGATTAAGTATTTCAATGATTATGCATATGACAAGCAATGTTCTAGTTCTAAGATAGCTCGCTTTTCTAAACAGATTGTAAGGAATTGGAAACTATGCATTGAATATGATAAAAACATAGTGAGTAAATCTAAGCGCAGTAGATTTTTTGAATTTCCACATTTAAAAATTTCCCTTATAAAAACTGATGACGACGGTTATATGAATCATACCTCAGATTCAGTTCTTTCGTTAGGAGTATTGGGAAATCCTTTCTTTTACTATCCGGCAATAACACCAACAGCTTATCTGGGTTACTTGGAATCAAAATATCACCGTAAGCCATATAATGAAATTGTAGATGGTAAAAAAATCCTTTGTGATTATGTAGCAACCATCAATGAAATTGCAACAATCGAGAATGACGGGAAAATAATCACCGTAAAGTTTCGTCAAAGTGAATCTCAGCTTTTAAAGGAGTATGTATGCTATTACATTTGGCTATTGTCCCAAACTAGTCGATGCTATTTAAACTACATAGAGGCATCAGTTGAGTCTGCTATTGCATTGTACAATAGACAAGTTTAATCTGCGGAGATAAAATAAAAACATTCTTCCAATCACCAGTTGTGTTTGCAGAATAATGTGTTAAAAACAATCTGATACACAGATAAATTATTCTCCAACTGACGGCTTTATCAAAGAAAAAAGTAACTTTGTGGGTAAGAGAATAACAGACTGGTCTTTGGGGACAAAATCAGGATGTGCCATGAATAGACCTGAAATAATACATGAAATGAATAAGTTTTTTCTGATATTATTTGTGTTGACCGCATCTATTTTGTCGGTAGCATTATGGGGATTAATAATCATAACTATACTCAATTTAATCAACTGTTTTACATGGTATGAAAAAGCCCTATATTCATTAGGGATTATAAGCATCGTATTGATGTTCTTTTCTCACGCTTTCTTATACCAAATAATGTATGACAATAAAATATACGCATTGCTAATTAAATGGATCAAAGGTCATGATATTACTCCGTGGTTTGTATTGACTATGGGACTATGTAACACCTATTTGTTGGATTTATATTACACACGAAACAAATATTCAAAATTTGATTTACTTCAGTATCGTGTAAATATTACGGATTCTATTATTGTCATGCTCCCTATAATAAACATATACATCTATTTTTCAATAATTAAATCCGGTGTTTTAAAACAAAAGATTAGCAAGCGAGATTTTTTGCATTTATATGTTAGAGGGAGACTGATACAACATATTATTCAATCAAATGAATAGCAATTACTTTTACATCGTGAGCTGTGTAACTAAAAACATATATCCTATATATATGGTTCGTTTCGATATTCTGCTTAAATGGTTTGAACCATATAGCTTTAAATCTCTGCAAGACCAAAGAGATAATCCGTCTGTGGGCTTTAGTGGTAAGATGCTTGAAAGACAAGATAATTTTACAATAACAGAAGCAGATTTCGACCGTCATTACTTTAAACTTCGTGACACGCTTGCCGAATGTTCGGAAATGGTCTTTTCATCTTACAATTCGCTGCAAGATATGTTTTACCATGAGATTATACCACTATTGAAAGGAAAAAAATCATTGCCTGATGTCGGAGCAGATTGGGCATTTAGGTATCTTACATTAACTCGGATAGTATCACCTCAAGATTATCCTGTTGTCAAGGAATTAGTACTATCACGAATGTATCAAATGGCTGAAAGACATGAACCTAACATCATTGAGTATATTCCACGACTTGATGAAATAATTCAAACCATGGAGTCTTGCTTTCCGCATGTGCGATAATTTTTTGTGTATGAAAAAGAAGAAGATTGCGAAATACATACAAGAAGCCGAAACGCCTATTAAACCTAAGGTCCTTTATGATAAAGTGACTTGGGGCGATATGTTGACTGAAAATGAAAAAACATTTCTAAGGAATGTGTTAGAAGACGAATCGCACTCTAAAGATGAAGGATTAGGTATTGCAATTGAAGCTTTTGCTCTTTCTCACACGGCAACGCGTGAAAATATTACATTGGTAAAGAAGTTCCTGGATGAAGATTTTCATAATGGTATTTTTGCTGGAACTGCTCTGAAAGTATTATGTTACGACTACTATTGGAATCTTGCAAAAGATTATTTATCACTCCTCAAAGGGATTCTATTGCGTCAAGAATCCGATGAAGAATTGTTTAGCCGTGCTGCATTAGCCTTAGGTATGTATCTGTCGAACAATAAAGACAAAGAGATATTCTATTTCATATACGATCTATTTCAGCAAGCATTGAATGAATATCATTCCAAATGTGATTGGGAAACAAGGGACAGAGTACGCTCTCTATATGAGGCTTTAAGATATGCCTCGACACCTCATGAAAAGCGCAACGATATTTATTTTGAGATTGAGAAGATGAGGTTTCCAGATAACATAGATAATGAACTTATTCTCCAATATTTAAAATTATGAAACTAACCGATAAACGATTTTGGAAATTTGAAGCAGCCATGTTGCTGTGTGGTGTGGCAACAGTTTGTGTAGAAGCATTGAGCTATGGGATAAGCTTGTTTTATCTTATAGGGCAGTTACTTATTTATCCGCTATGCTTCTTTATAGGTGGAGTAGCAACATGGAAAGTCTCTAAAGCCGGGAAAGTGTGGCAGCTCATAGGGTATAGCATGCTTTTCTCTTTCATTACCTATAATCTCTTTGCCATAGCCCTTTATCCCATATTCGGGATTCCTTTTGCTTCTTTTGCGTATTTGTCGTCGATTGGTTGCTTTGCGTTGTTCTCGGTTTTACCAGTAGTGATTTGCTGTTATGCGTATAAATGGATGGAAAAATGAAGAAATTCAGAGGACAACATCGATATGACAGAAAATGTAGAATTAACAAATGGTAGAAATGAAGAAGAAATACAATAATGTAATATTGCTCATTGCATTGGGATTAATAGCTATTATATATATCCTGAGACATAATTTTTTGATAACAACTTATACCTACGCCATTGTTATTGCTGCTATTTCTATTGCAGTAACATTGATAGCTTTTATTTTCAAGGCTACAAGGCAAAAAGATAAAGTGTTATTAGGAATAAAGTCTTTTGTGATGCTGTATATTTCTATTTGGACATTATTCTATTCATATTGTTATGTACAGAGAAGCACAAATGTACAAACAGCTATTGTACCAATAAATGGTTATTATACACGGCGTACAGACGGAGTGTTATTTACATTTCAAGACAAGCACTTTGATAGGAAGGCATTTATACCCAATTATAGTGACAGCTTAATTGACAAATATGTCATTAAGCTAGAGTTAGTAGAAGTAATATCTAATGTATATTACATCAATAAGCTACATGTTATTCCCAAAAACTAAAAAGATAATTGTAATAGAAAGTAGGAGATACTTTCTTTGACTTGTATGATATTTAGTAATATCAGTTTGAAATACATCAAAGTGAGGAATTAATGTCTCCGGAAGAGAATGTACGCAGGCGAGATAGGCACCATCATATGAATGAAAAGGTATTTGGTAACTAATTTAAAATTGAATAAATGAAAAGACAACAAGAAACAGTAGGTTCTATAGTGCAAATACATGTCAATGATGAATTCTATGTATATGCACAAATACTTCCGCATGGGCTATTGGCTTTTTTTGATTATAAATCCGATACGGAACTGTCTGATTTGAATGTTCTGAAAAATGCCAAAGTTTTATTTATAACGGCAGTATATAAATATGTTATAACCAAAGGAATATGGCTCAAAGTTGGCAAGATTCCAATTTGCGAAGATTTGCAGGTTTTACCTTTACGATTTGTTTATGATAGGATTAGTGAAAAATTTTTCACCTACAACCCTGAAACAGGCGAGACTGCTCCTACCACAATTGATGTTGCTAAAAAATTAGAGCGTGCTGCCGTTTGGGATGATAAACAGATAGAGGAGAGAATCAAAAACCACTATGATGGAGTTCCTTGCAAATGGATGCAGGAAACATTTGAATTATTCAATATGGCTCCTTAAATAGCTATTTACAAATCTGTTCATTTTCTTTAAGCTGCAATCATTTGAGGATTTCTTTGATTATGTATTATCAGCATCTAAAAACAGCAGCTGTAAGCTCATAAATCAGTATAATCAGCCAGTTCATACCTTCTTTAGTCATTTTTGCACATATCTTTTTTATATTGAAGGCAATGGCAAAGAAGGTAAAGTCCATGGAGAATTTGTCCTTTCCAAAATGTCGGAAACGTTTATAATTCATATTGTTTTGCACTAAAAAGCACAAATGTACAACCAGCTATTGTACCAATAGATGGTTATTATACACGGTGTATAGACGGAGTGTTATTTACATTTCAAGACAAGCACTTTGATAGGAAGGGTTTTATACCCAATTATAAAATTAAAATTGTCTTTGTGAGGTAATTAAAGTGTTAAAAACAATCTGATACACAGATAAATTATTCTCCAACTGACGGCTTTATCAAAGAATAAACTAACTTTGTGAATATGTAAAACGATTAAAATAGTTTGTTTATGAAGAAGTTGCAGAAGATGATAAATAAGATTACATTGATGTCAGTGATAATCCTATCCAATTGTTCTGTGATATTAGCTCAAAGCAAAAAATACGATCCATATTACTACCCTAAATTGGGAGAATACGTTGACAGTAAACAAATTGATTTCAGTTCTGAATATAAGAAATGGCTTATACCGGACAACTCCGAAAAATTTGTCGATATTACTCATGAACTTTTGGGAAACGGGTATGTATTCGAAAGGGCATTGTTCAACTCAGAACAATTCACGTATGAAAATATAGATGGTGAGTCATACTACAAGGAAACTTCATTTAACGGAATACTTGGTGACAAATATACCCGGATTGAAATATTTATCCATCCGGAAGTTGAACGTATAGATTCCCTAACATTCACGGTAAATGGTAAAACAAAAGTGGGAAAGAATATATGTGATTTTATAGGAGAAATATTTATTGAACATATATACAAGGTATGGGAAAGGGCTAATGACCCGAATAGTCCTAATTATTATGTCATGGTGTGCAACTATTTGTTTACGGAAGATAAAGAGCAATTCGGAACTGGATTTTTCAAAGGCACATATGGTGCATATTGCTATATAGACGAAGCCAATAAAAAGGTATGTTTGGATATAGATGCAGGAGGTGGCGAGTTAAATAATCGCAATTATGTCGGTATATGGCAAAACTATAAAACCAAAGCATTAAAAAGATGCATTTGGGGGGAATATCGTCTGCCATATACTTTTGATTTTGATATTGGCGATGAAGATATGCATGTCAATCCCAAATACAACAGTCCTGAATGGGAACAATGGCAATCTGAAATATTTAACCCTGAAGAAAAAAAACATTGGTGGGAAGATTGTCAGAAAGAGAGTTGCCGACGAAATTGACAGATAAGGAAATTAAAGAAATCTGTCTTTCCTCTTTCAGAAGATGTCAGCGACAAAAATGCAAACGTAAATACTCTTATTGAAGATTTATTCAGTGAACTTGATAACTACTGATAAAGAATTATAAACTATGACAGCATCAGAATTTGTAACCGCAATTAAGGCTATCACTCCAAACGAATGTGAGTTCTCTATGATGCCTGAAGGTTTTGCTCAAATCTATTTGGAGGAGTTATTTATCGGGAATAATAAAGCGCATACCATTATAAAGCAGAATGATGCTGTTATAGATTTGGTTTGCAACTATGATGTGTCCAAGTTAACAATAATGATATTCCGTTTCAATAAATCTGATGAGTTGAAAGAAACAGAACGGTTTATTTTTTTTGGATGGAGAGAGGCTTTCCCGCTTGCCATTCTTAAAGAAACTGGCGAGGTTGTAGAAATGGACTGGGCAGATGATGAACGTATTATGAGTTATATCGCCAAAGATCAACAAACATTTCTTGACCTTCTTTTTGCTTTGGAAGAAAATAGTTTATCTGGCATTATTTCAAAAAAGAACAAATGGGATATAGAACATCTTATCAGTGTTGCAGGTGGTGTTAAATATAAAGAGAACGTGATGGAGTTATTCATAGCGTATAAAAAAGGGGAATAAACTATTAAACATGAGATAAATGAGAAGAAAAATTGTCATAATGCTGATAAACTTAGGTCTTGGTCTTTTTACAGTATCTATGTTTTTAAGGCACTATAAAATATTTTGTGTAAATGGAAAATACGGGATTCAAGTTTGAGTCTCGTATTTTTTATTTTATAGATTTGCAAAATGAAGAAGATTATGAAAGAAAAGAATCAAGTAGTGCCTGATGAGGTGTTAAG
>ERZ791626.42-NODE-42-length-121724-cov-6.183506_pt1 | contig 121724 bp, 101 predicted proteins | sample MGYA00510266_ERZ791626 | MGnify/ENA primary metagenome ERZ791626 (study PRJEB30046, sample SAMN00715208) | human gut metagenome | study: EMG produced TPA metagenomics assembly of the A metagenome-wide association study of gut microbiota in type 2...
TTTTTTTGGATATTTCAAATTTAATTTTTTAATAATTTCCAGAGCCTTAGAATATCTTTGCTGTTTAACGTATATTTTGGCCAATGTTTCGGTAAAATAGCTTTCATCTTCTATATCTTCCTCCGCTTCCGGTTCATCCTCTTCGGGCATTTCCTTTTTCACCGGCACTTCCTCTTTTATCCCTAATTGAGGTAATAAAGGTTCCTCTGCAGACTTTTCAATGAAATCATCTATCAGACTCTGGCCTTTCATCCGAGGAATACCATCATCGGACGGATGCTCTTCTTCATGTAATAAGAAAGAAGTATAATCGGCTGTTACATCCATAGGCAACTCCACGGCAGCAGAGTCCTCGGGTAAAGAAGACAGAAAAGCATCTATCAATGAAAGAGTACGGTCCAATCCGCCTTCCTCCTTAGGCTTCTCTTGCTTGTCAAGAGGAGAAATGATAAAACGCTCCCCTTCTATCAGATAAAAAAGAACTTTGCGATCGGCCACATACAATGCAGCCTTACGCAATTCTTCACCGAATGTTATATCATGCAGTAAAAACAGATTCTTCAGATAAAGCAACCTCACCGTCTGAAAATACGGATAACGCGCAAGCAACGTACGCAGCTCGTATAGTGTATCCCGATTTAATAATTCAGGATGGGTTATCCATTCATATAATTGCTGTTGTGTCATGACGGAAAAGGGCTCACTACCAGTTTGCCACGGTAGCATTGAATATTTGCTCTACAATTTCTTTAATCATCTGGGTTACTAATTCATCCTGTACAGCACTCAACTGCTGATTAGCGTTGTATTCTCGGCTAGCCGAGAATTGTTGACCATTCATATTCTCTGTCGGATTGGAATTGTTGACAAAGTTCACCCTAACCGTCATACGCAATTCCACCATGCTGGAATAACCGTCAGAACCAATTCCTTTATTCAAAGCATCATAATTGGTTATTTCCCCTGACAATTGCAGGTCACCTCCACGCTTGGCTTGCTTCAACCGGGTCTGCTGCATATAAATATCCTGCAATGCCGTATTGAACATGCTCTCCATCGGTCCCCACACAAAACCTGCCGAACGGTTCGGGAAGTTTTCGAACGAAATAGTCTTTACCTTAGTATAGTCTATAGACGATCCGTTAAACTTATAAGAGATGGAACAAGCAGTTACTATTCCCGCCAGTACCATCAACACACCAACTACTTTCAATTGTTTAATCCAAACCATATTCTTTTATTTTTCTATAAAGTGTGCGCTCTGAAATATTCAAATCTTTTGCCGCATTCTTTCGTTTTCCATGATGACGGTCGAGCGCCTTACGTATCATTTCTTTTTCCACTTCATCCAATGACAGTGTCGCTTCTTCCACAAATTCCTCCGTGTCCTGAATATCATCTACTACAGGATGCACGGATTTAGCGGCAGAGATAATGGTAGGTGTAGCAGGCACTACTGTAGCGACCAAATTCCGTTGAGGTTCTTGATAATAAGAAACTGCTGTAGTAGCCGGTGGCGGAACAGGTTGCGCTCCACGTTCCGACATCAAGGTGTTTACCAATTTCTTCAACTCAGTTACATCACGCCGCATATCAAACAGCACCTGATACAGAATCTCGCGCTCACTTTCAAAAGCCTTCCCCGCACTTGCTTTCACACCAAATAAAGCGGGTAAACCGGAGTTTACACGTTGTTCCGGTAAATAATTTCTCAAAATTTCCGCCGTAATGTCGCGATTGGTTTCAATAATAGATATCTGTTCTGTAATATTCTTCAACTGGCGTACATTACCGGGCCATGGGTAAGCCAACAACAAGGCTTTTGCATCTTCTGTCAGCTGAATGGCCGGCATACGGTACTTCTCAGCAAAATCCGATGCAAATTTGCGGAAAAGTAATGTTATATCATCTCCACGTTCGCGCAGAGGTGGTATCTTGATAGGCACAGTGTTCAGACGATAATATAAATCCTCGCGGAAACGGCCTTCGGCAATGGCTTCCGTCAGATTTACATTGGTAGCGGCAACAATACGTACATCCGTCTTTTGTACTTTGGATGAACCTACTTTAATGAATTCACCACTCTCGAGCACACGTAGCAGACGCGCCTGCGTAGCAAGAGGTAACTCTCCCACCTCATCCAGAAAAATAGTTCCACCATTGGCTTCGGCAAAATAACCGTTACGGTCACTGATAGCTCCTGTAAAAGCACCTTTCTCATGTCCGAAAAGTTCTGAATCTATTGTACCTTCAGGTATAGCTCCACAATTCACGGCTATATACTGTCCATGTTTCCGACGGCTGAACTGATGGATGATCTGCGGAAAATTTTCCTTTCCCACACCACTTTCACCGGTGATCAATACTGATAAATCTGTGGGCGCCACCTGAATAGCCACGTCTATGGCACGGTTCAATCCTTCAGCATTACCAATAATACCAAATCTGAGTTTAACATTTTGTATTTCTGACCTGACCATATTCATTTTATTATATGACAAAATTACAAATTCCCGAGCAGACAGCAAGTAATTATGGCAGAAAAATAAAAAATAAGGCGCGGATTTCACGGATTGATACGGTCTTTTATAAAGAGAAACCGTGAAATCCGCGCAATCCGCGCCTGAATAAAAACAGTCTGTTATGAATTAATCAATTTCCTGATCAGCTTCATAACCACCCATTTCGCGAATAGCATTCTTCAAGATAGCATACTGCTGGAAGAGATGGTTGACAGGTATTTCATTTTCTGTATAATCATGCATCGGGCTCTTCAAGAAGAAACTCAAGAAACGCTGTATACCAAAACGTCCTGCACGTGCAGCCAAGTCACTCAATAATACTAAATCCAAACATAAAGGAGCAGCCAAAATTGAATCACGGCAAAGGAAATTAATCTTAATCTGCATGGGGTAGCCCATCCATCCGAAGATATCGATATTATCCCAACCTTCCTTACTGTCATTACGAGGGGGATAGTAATTGATACGTACTTTGTGATAATAATCTGTATATAAATCAGGCTGGTCTTCGGGTACAAGAATCGACTCCAAAGTAGACAGCTTGCTGACTTCTTTAGTACGGAAGTTAGCCGGTTCGTCCAACACCAAACCATCACGATTACCTAAGATATTTGTAGAAAACCAGCCGGACAAGCCTAAGCAACGGGTTCCGATAATCGGAGCGAAGCCTGACTTAACCAATGTCTGGCCTGTTTTGAAGTCCTTACCAGCAATAGGCATCTTCGTTTTTTCAGCCAATTCCCACATAGCCGGGATATCAACTGTAGTATTAGGAGCTCCCATGATGAAAGGGCAACCTTCTGACAGCGCTGCATAAGCATAGCACATAGACGGAGCAATGTGTTCCTTATCATCCTCTTTCATCGCTTGCTCCAATGCTGCCAATGTTCCGTGTACTTTTTCTTCAACAGGTACATAGATTTCTGTAGAAGCAGCCCAAAGAACTACGATACGGTCGCAATTATTTTCAGCTTTGAAATTGCGGATATCTTCACGCAGCTGTTCTACCATATCCCAACGATTCTTGCAATCTTTCACATTATCGCCATCCAAACGACTAGCATAGTTGTGATCGAAAGCAGCTTTCATCGGAACTATCTTTTCCAGTTCTTCCTTTACAGGAAGAATGTCTTTTTCTTGTAAAACTTCAGCATTTACAGCTGATTCATAAGCATTAGCAGGATAAACATCCCATGCACCAAAAACAATGTCGTCCAAAGTTGCCAATGGAACGATTTCTCCATAATGCAAATACTTTTTATTTTCTCCACGGCCAACACGCATTTTATCATATTGAGTCATAGATCCGACAGGTTTTGCCAGTCCCTTACGAGCCATCAGCACACCTGTCATAAAAGTTGAAGTAACAGCGCCCAATCCAACACAAAGAACGCCCAATTTACCGGTTGCCGGTTTCACATTCATTTTTTCCATTCTAATTTCTTTGTTAAAATTGCATCTCATAGCAGAGATTAAGATAATTTGTGCCAAAGTTACACCTTCTTTTGAAAACTTCCATGCTTTTTCTAGTTTTTTTTGTAGCTTTGCAACCGTTTAATATAAATAGGTATGGATGATATTTGTTGCATAGGCCACATTACATTAGATAAGATAGTAACACCCAGGAAAACGACTTATATGCCCGGCGGAACATCCTATTATTTTTCACACGGAATCAGTCATTTAAAGGATACAAAGCATTATCAGCTGGTCACAGCACTAGCGCCCAGTGAATTTAAAGCTGTAGAAGATATCCGTGCAAAAGGTATCAGAGTCACTGTTATTCCCAGTCAGCGAACAGTCTATTTCGAGAATACATACGGGGAAAATCAAGATAACCGCAGTCAGCGGGTATTAGCTAAAGCCGATCCTTTCACAGTGGAACAGCTACAGAATATAAATGCCCATATTTTTCATTTGGGAAGCCTTCTGGCAGATGATTTTTCACTGGATGTTGTAAAATATCTTTCAGAAAAAGGTATTTTGGCGGTAGATGCCCAAGGATATTTGCGCGAAGTCCGGGGTGAAAGAGTTTATCCCATAGATTGGACAGACAAGTTGGAAGCCTTAAAATATATTGATATTCTAAAGGTAAACGAACACGAAATGGAAGTGCTTACCGGGCACAAAGACATAAAACAAGCCGCTTTGCAACTTGCTGAATGGGGAGTAAAAGAGGTATTGATAACCTTGGGAAGTCTGGGTTCTGTAATTTATGCAGAAGGTAGATTTCATAAGATACCCGCCTATCCTCCTAAAGATATAGTTGATGCTACAGGATGCGGAGATACGTATGCCACAGGATATTTATATATGCGCAACAAAGGAGTATCCTATGAAAAAGCCGGTTGTTTTGCAGCAGCCATGTCGACACTGAAATTAGAAGCATCCGGTCCCTTCAGCAAAACAGAAGAAGATGTATGGGATATTATCCGGACTAGTCCTTTGAAAGCCGAGGAAATTTAAAAATAGATAGAAATCCCGATAAAGCCAGACAGCCATATCGGGATTTTTTATTTCAGTTTCCTTCTACATCGGCATACCACGAATAGAATAATACAACACAAAAAGAAACAAATGGTATAATGAATGATAAGGACATATTACTATTGTCTGCCACATATCCCATCAACACAGGGCCAATAGCTCCTCCTACAGGAGACATCATTAAAAAAGAAGAGGCTCGTTTGGTTTTATTTCCCAACCCTTTCAAAGATATGGCAAAAATAGTGGGAAACATGATGGCTTCGAACACATATACCAAAAACAAAGCAACTAATGAAATTTTTCCTAAATTGCAAACGATAAGAAAAGTAGCCGCTACCGTTCCCAAAGCACAGTATAGCAAAACTCTTTCTGCACGAATTCGCTGCATAATCCAACTACCGGCAAAACGTCCGCACATAAATAGCCCGAGCCCACCGAATGAAAGCACTACTGCCGCATCACGGGCATTCATCCATCCATCGTCCACCACATAATTGATAAAGAAACTATTGATAGAAATCTCTGCTATTTCATAACTGAATAGTGCCAGTAGACCAAATAAAAATAATTTATGCGACCATAAGCCTTTTTTAACTGTCTTTCCATTCACCACATTGTCTGTATGAACAATCTCCGGAAGTTTGATACGGGAAAAGACCAGTGCCACTATCAGCACAACTACCCCCATCAGCATATAAGGATATGAAATATTCGCCTCTCCCTTCTCCGAGAACAACAATAGTCCTCCCACCAAAGGGCCGCAAATACATCCTAATCCATTAAAGGACTGGGCCAGGTTCAACCGACTGGCAGCTGTTTCCCTATCCCCTAATTCTGTCATATAAGGATTTGCAGCCGTTTCCAAAAAAACCAAGCCGCAAGCGATGACAAACAAAGAGAACAGAAAAAATTCAAATGACATCCAGTATTCGCCGGGAATAAACATCAACGACCCGATGCCGTAAAGCAATAATCCGAAAACAACTCCCCTACGATATCCATATCTGGTGATGAATAACCCTGCCGGAACAGCCATTACGAAATAACCTAAATAAAACATTACCTGCACCATTGCCGAATGAGTACGGGTAATATCCATCACCTCTTGAAAATGTTTATTCAGCACATCAAGAATAGCATGTGCAAATCCCCATAAAAAGAATAAAGAGGTTACTAAAACAAAAGGAACTAGATAGTCCCTTTTTACCAATGCATGTCTTTGTGTCTCCATACTTTTTATAATAGAACAGGCAGTTGGGCCAAATTCGTTATAATCACATCAGGAACAGATTCGTCAATGACTTCTCCTCCCCAACCTTCTCCTTTCAACCAAGCTACACGACATCCCACCGCTTTGGCAGGAACAACATCTTTTGAGAAAGAATCTCCAACCACCAGCACATTCTTTGCCACAAATCCCATAGCATCCACTCCGAGTCTGTAGATAGCGGGATCTGGTTTACGAACACCCACCACAGAGGATTCAATAATTTCATCAAAGAAATCCAGAAGTCCAAAATCCTTTAAAATGGTCTGAATATTACCATAAAAATTAGAAACCAGCACTAACTTATATTTTTTGGACAACTCTTCCACTACCGGACGTGTAACCTGCAATATATCCAATACATACTCATAACAGCTGTCTGCTACTTTCGTGGCATAAGATTGCAGTTTCAACTCATCCATAGGCAACTTTCTCTGTTCTGCCAACCATTCCATCTGAAGTTTGGCCTTAATGGAAAGTACATCATGAAAATCATGCCAAGGCTGGACAAAAGGGTATTTAGCCAACGCTCTTTCTCCAAAGACGTATGCCTCACGAAAACTCTCCTTATCCACCGGAATCTGATGTTCCACATACTTGGCCCACAATACTTCCGCCCAGTGACGGCTATTCGTATCTATCGTACCGCCGTAATCAAATATAACTCCCTGAATATCTTTCAATGCGTTCATTATCTCATGCTTTATTAGTAGGTGTACCGTTGCCGACTTTCATCAACAACACACCAATTACAATCCAAATCAATTCACGTACACGGGTTATCAATCCGGTATAAACTCCGAAAGCTCCCGGAATAGCCAGTCCTCCTACCGCTAAAGCAAAGCCCCCCTCACGAGCGCCCAATTGCATAGGCGAGAAAAAGAACAAATTAGCAAATAAAGAAGTAAATGCCATAATCAGAATACAAGCCGGAAAGCTAACATCTGTTGTCAGAATATTCAATATGAAATACACTTCCAGGCAACCTAGAATCCGAGCCATGAATTCCAGACTTAACGAGGCATAAAATGTAGACTTACGCTGTTTGTGCAGCTCTGCTATCTGACTGTCCACACGTTCCAAAGTCTCCCGTTTGTTTTCTGAAAAACGTTTGGCCCATCCTTTAATAAAAGGAATATATTGTAATAATTTTAAAGTACGGACAGCCATTCCATTCTTGTATCCTTTCATAAAAAAATAAATAGCCAAAAGAGAAACCACACCCACAACAGCCAGCATAGTCCCCATGGCAATATCTACCGGGCGTAAAGCCAAATACAAGAAAATAGAACAAAACCAAAAACAAAAATGCGAGAAAATATGCATCATCACATAAAGGATAACTGATGATGTTGCCTTACTGGCCCCGACATAAGGAGTCAGTTCCATGATACGGTAAGGTTCTCCTCCCATTAATCCTACCGGAGTAGCATAATTCAGTGCAAACCCGGAAACTGTAAGCTTATAAACTTTCCAAAATGGAATAGGCGTTCCTTTTTTTCCATCTCGGATAATAATGTACCAAGAAAGGGTATTGAACAAGTAAATGATAATCCATAACCCTACTACAGCCGGCAGCCAAATCCCTGCCCGGCGCAAGTTAGCCAACAATTCATCATACTCCATATCAAAAGTACAGAGCATTACCACGATAGCTACAATCCCAAATATCAGGAATATATTTCTATATTTACTTTTCACTTCGCCGCATATTTATAATATAACTGTGCGCAAACCGCCTCGTGGCAATGGCGCATATATACAAATAAAGAAGTCATTACAATAATCTCGAATACAAAATACAACCAAGGTTCGCCAATCAGCAAACTGATATACAAAGCAATGGCACGTGTATTAAAAGTCAAGATATTGGTATATTTCATCAAAGGTTTGCTAGCTGCACGAAATTCGTTCCGCAACTCCTGTGGAATATTGTCCCCATACTTTTCCTTTACCAAAGCATAGAAACGCTGAAAATTAGGGGTCATTCTTTCCTGCTGACGTGTGTAATTACCATAAAAATACAAAAAAGCTTTCCACCAGAAATTTCCTTTCCAAGGTAAACTATAGAAGATCTCACGCTGTTGTTTGAAATTATCCAGCTCACTTCCATTTTTCCCTTTCAGAAAATATAAATGAATATTACGATAATAATCCGCCAATGTACATTGTTTACTATGACAAACAGTGCCCGAAAAAGCAGCCAATATCCAAATAAAAATCCCCCAATGCATCCCGTCACCAATATGAAACGGCATAGGCTGGTCCATCAGTCTGAGACAGATCGCCGCATAAATAGTAAAGAACCAAATATCACCGGCAAAGCCATCCAACATACGTCCCCACTGGGTTTTCTGCCCTGTAAGCCGTGCCAATTGGCCGTCCGCACTGTCATAATGGTTTGCCCACATCAATAGAAGTATACCAATCAGGGTATGTTTCATATCGGGGTAATAGAACATCACGCCTGCGCCTATACCTAGAATAATAGAAAAAATGGTCACGACATTGGGATGTACCTTCAATTTTTTAAACAATAGCGCCCATGCATATCCTATGGGACGATTGAAATAAATATCCAGGAACTCCTCTGTGTCCATGGATTTGAAAGAAGCCTCTATTCCTTTCTTCTCACTCTCTGTACTCATGTCTTTATTGTTTCATTTGCTTTTTAGCCCGGTTATAAATGCACTCTGCAATTTTACCTCCCGCTTCCTCACGACAACGGGCAAAGCTGGGCCAATCATTAAAATCTATAATCCGCAGTGTTCCGTCGGCTGAAACCACACAATCACCTCCGTAAATGGGTACGTTCAGCGCCTCAGCAGCTTTATCACTTTGTATTTTCAATTCCTCTACGCTAAAAGGAATCCCTTTGGCTATTCCGTTTATTTTTTCCAAACCGAACTTACTGTGCGAACAAGGAGACGGATAAAACCAATAAAAGAAATCAGTGCCGTGTACCCCATAGAATTTCACCAAGTCGCCTTGCAAGTGCTCATTGATGACCGCAACAGGAATGTCACGGTTGCGAAAATCAGCCAGAATATTCTCCACCTCTTCCTTACAAGTGGCATAAGCTACATCTTCTTTCACCATAGCATGAGAGTCTCCCCGCTTTACCCAACAAGGATAACAGTTTTCAGAATACTCGTCTGCTGTGGAAATAATAAAACTCTGCGGATGAGGAACTCCTCTTTTTATAAGTAGCTCCGTCATGGGTCTACGTACACAATTATCTATACCGTAAGCAGAGTTTATCACCAACGCACCTCCATCCTCCAAAGACTTCAAGCGGGCTATTGTTGCTTTATCACGGGCCATATCAAAAATGATATCTCCTTTGATACCCTGCTCTACGAAATCCTTCTCGGCATAAACCTTAACTTCACAGCCCAACCGTTCCAACTCTTCCACCACCTTATTAAAAATGGCGGCATCATTGTCCACATGATTGGGTGAATATTCGTTTCCACGGCTTACTCCTATTATTGAAATTACATTCATTCCTTTATGTTATGTTTTTAATTACTCGTCCTTACCGGTCAGAAAGTTTTCCGCTTTCACTATATCGCTGGCATGGTCTACATCCAGAATTTTTGTAAAAGGATAAGCCTTTAATTTCAAGCCGTCGGCCACTAACTGTCGCTGGAAGTTGCGCATACGGGACATACCTTTTTCCATACACCCGTGCAGTGTCCTGACCGCTGTCGGAGTCAAGCAGTAAATTCCTCCCGATATATAGCGGCATCCGGAGATGGCCTCATCATGAAAGCCGGTTATGTTCAAAGCTTCATCTGTAGAAATGTAAAGCGGTTTTTCATCGTCTATGAAATCGGTCACCGCCATATATCCATCTTTGTCCGATTGTTTAAACGCTTCAATAAAAGTCGAGAATTCTTCTTCACGGAATATGGTATCTACAGTAGTCAAACAGAACTTATCGTCTTTCAAATAAGAGCTCAGTTCATAAAAACTATGCATTGAACTAGGCGTAGTTTTCACAACTACTTCCAATGGCACTGTCGCTTCCGCCTGTAGTTTTGCCAAATGCTCTTTTGTCAACGGACTTTCATTATTAATAATGATGACCACCTTATCAGCCCCGTTGCGCACAAAGATCTGTATCAGACGGTCAATCATGGCAACTCCGTTCAGTTGCACCAAAGGTTTGGGTAAAGCTACCCCTTCTTGTGAAAGTCGGGAGCCTTCACCCGCTGATATAATTGCAAATTTCATTTCTACTCTTTTTCTTGAAATTATATTTTAGACCGGTTCACCATCAATCTTCATCATCAATGGTATCTAACTTCAGTTTATCGCTATCATCCCGTTTCTCATAATACTGTTTACGCAATGGATGTGCATGGATTTCTTTTTCGACAATCCGATTACGGAAAACATCCATAGCCACATAGATAGCCTGGCGAAAAGAATCTTCCAAGGCAACCCCTTGTCCGGCAATATCATACGCAGTACCATGTGCCGGAGAAGTGCGTACAATAGGAAGTCCTGCCGTGTAATTCACTCCTTCATCCATTGCCAAAGCTTTGAAAGGAGCCAATCCCTGATCATGATACATAGCTAGAATTCCATCAAAATGAGTATAGTTGCCAGATCCCATAAAGCCATCGGCCGGATAAGGTCCGAAACACTGAATGCCTTTGGCAACCATTTCCTTCATTGCCGGAATTATGATATCACTCTCTTCCGTACCAATCAATCCCTCATCACCCGCATGAGGATTTAATGAAAACACAGCTATACGCGGACTGTCGATGCCAAAATCCTCTTTTAAAGAACGATGGAAAACAGCCAATTTTTCCATAATAAGTTCCTTGGTAATATCTTGTGCTATCTCGCGTACAGGAACATGACCAGTCACCAAAGCTACCCGGAAATCATTCTTCAGCAAAATCATTAACGCTTTCTGTCCTTCCCCCACACGCTCTTCAATATATTCTGTATGACCGGGGAAATGAAAAGTTTCCGACTGAATGGTATGCTTATTGATAGGAGCAGTTACCAAAACATCAATCATTCCCTCCCGATAGTCCTGCAAAGCTCTCTCCAACGCATCCAAAGCTGCTTTACCAGCTTCCGGTGTCGGTTTGGAGAGCTCCACCTTCAATTCGTCTTCCGTACAATTCACGATGCTCAGTTTATCCGGCTGAGCATCATCTGCAGAATTGACAATACTGAAATTTGTTTGAATATCCATTGCTTTACGATGATAAGCAGCCACTTTAGGTGATCCATAAATAATGGGTGTACAAAGTTCCAGCATGGTAGGATCCGAAAAAGTTTTGAGAATTACTTCATATCCTACTCCGTTGATATCCCCATGAGTAATACCAACTCGTATCTTGTAGTTATCTTCCATCTATATTATATATTATAATGTCTCTTCTTACTTTACCCGGCTTGTTGTATCTATTTTTTCTTCCGGAATATTACCACTAATTACAATTTCGTCAATCAAGCTTTCATTGGGCAATCTCAATGTATAAAGTGAAGCTTCCATCTGACGCATCAGATTACGTTTCAATTTATCCGGTGAATAAATAAAGGCCTCAACCACAATGACACGACCGTTAGCACGATCCACCCGTGCATGAGACACAAACGGACCTCCCATCATGTCACCTTCCATTTCCCATAATCCGCGAGCTTCTTGCGCATACTCTCCTTTTACAACAATATCTTCCACATCCACAAACATAGAGTCTGTTGCCATATACATTCCTTCGCGTTCACCCGGAATATTTGCTTTCATTACAGAATCACGTTTATGAATGAAATAATCTTTAGTAAAGGTATCCTTGTCTGTATAAGGATAAGAGTACATTACAAAATTCATATCCGCTGTAGCACGATTAGTAGAAGCCCACAAAAAATCTTTGCCTTCTTTATAGTTAGCCAGTTCTATCGGCACCCAGATATCACAATCAAAAATACTTCCTACCTTAGTGGAAATCACATCGCTATGTTTTTGTTTCAACAAAGTTATCTGACGATTCATCTCAGCTTTCACAAAGAAATCTATAATCACTTTACTGTTCTTTGCTACAAATTCCTCAAATTCGTCTTCATTAGGAGCCTGAATTGTCATAATCATCTGTGGAGACGCATAAACATCACGGGAAAACTTGAGTTTGGGCTGAGTATAAATATCTTGAATATCCACAATGATGATATTACGGAATATTTTCAGCACACGGTCAAAATGCTGAGGGTCCACATTTGATATACGAAACGAACGCTCCGCCTGGGGCAGTCCGGGCACATTGGTATCCAATACATCAAACAATGCACGTCCTGCAGGACGGTCCCATACAGGTTTATTTACTACGACCAATACTTCGTAAGGTCTACCGCTGGACGTGGGGGTAAACAAGTTCTTTTGTCCCTTCTTACAAGAAGCCAGTACCAGAACCACCAGCACCAAACTTAAATAAAATGCTATTCGTTTCATAATTATATGGTATTATTGTTGTTATTTACTGTAATGTAACACCTTTCTCCTTCTGTTGTTTAGCCGTTGACAACATTCCACAAGCAGCAAAAATATCTTCTCCTCTTGAAGCACGGATCGTAGCAAATACGCCATGCCGCGTCAAGTAATCACGGAAGGCAACCATTGTTTCCATATCTACCCCTTCCAAATCCACATTAGGAATGGCATGAAACCGGATCAAATTGACACGACATTCAATGCCGCGCAAAAGTTTCACAATCTCTTTAGCGTAAATAAGTGAATCGTTCACCCCTTTGAATACGATATACTCAAAAGACAGACGCCGCTGTTTGCTAAAATCATAATTATGCAATATATCAATAATTTCCGTAATGGAAAAAGCTTTCTCGGCAGGCATTAAATCCCTTCGTTGCGAAGGAATCGGAGTATGCATACTGATAGCCAGATGACAATCACTTTCATTCAGAAAGCGCTCCAGTCCTTTCTTTAAACCCACAGAAGAAACAGTGATGCGTTTCGGGCTCCAGCCGTAACCATATTCTGAAGTCAGAATCTCAAGCACTTTCAACACCTCATCCAGATTGTCGAAAGGCTCTCCCATACCCATGAAAACAAGATTAGTCAGCTTTTCCCTTTCAGGAATAGAATAGATCTGGTTTAATATTTGATGGGCACTCAGATTAGCTGTAAAACCTTGCTTCCCGGTCATACAGAACTTACAATTCATCTTGCATCCCACTTGCGAGGAAACGCAAAGAGTAGCCCGGTCCTCATCGGGTATATAAACCGCTTCAATAAAATTATGAGCCGGTGTACGGAAAAGATATTTCACCGTACCGTCTACCGAACGCATTTCTTCCACCGGAGCAGATGCTCCCACCTCATACCCTTCTTTCAATGTTTCGCGATGCTTTAATGACAAATTGGTCATTTCGTCTATCGTTTCCACCTTTTTATCATACAACCAAGACGTAATCTGCTTTGCGGCAAATTTAGGCATTCCCAGATTCCTCACAATCTGTTGAATCTCATCCAATGTCCTGCCAAGTAATGCTGTTTTCGGAGTTTCCATTTATATTTAAAAGACAATTAGCGTACAAAGGTAGAGAAAAAATAAGATATATTACCTATCTTTGCCGTGAGAAATACTTTTTAACAATGAGAAAAACAATTAATTGCTTTATTCCTTATAGGGAAAGCACAGCGGCAGAACAGACAATCCATGCTCTAAAAGAAAGTAGCATAGTCAACAAAATCTATCTGCTGAACATCGAACCCAACAAGACATTATCCACCCCCGAAGGATGCGAAATATTACCTGTTGATTCACTAACCAGTTCTAAGACAATGAAGATGATTGCTGAAAAAGCAGACACACCTTATATATTGCTCTATACCAAAACTTCTGCTTTGGAACTGGCTTACAAGGCACTGGAACGCATGACGGACTTCCTGCAGGACAGAGAATGCGGCATGGTCTATGCCGACCATCATGAATGGAAAAACGGAGAAAAGAAGAAACATCCCGTCAACGACTACCAACCCGGCAGTGTGCGTGATGATTTCGACTTCGGTCCGCTACTGATATTCAACAGAACGGAATTCATCCTCGCCAGTCTCCAAATGACAGAGGAAAGAAAGTATGCCGCCCTTTATGAACTGCGTCTGTTCCTTACCCTCCATTCTCATCTGGTACATATCAACGAATATCTTTATACGGAAACAGAAAGCGACAACCGCCTGTCCGGCGAAAAGCAGTTCGACTACGTAAATCCCCGTAACAGGGAAGTACAGATAGAAATGGAAGAAGCATTCACACGATACTTGAAATCCATCAATGCCCTCCTTGAACCCATATGTGTGGAAACGGATGTAAAGAAAGGAAATTTCGAATATGAAGCCTCCGTCATCATCCCCGTGCGCAATCGCGCCCGTACCATTGACGATGCCATCCGGTCGGCACTCACACAAGAAACACGCTTTCCATTCAACATCATCGTCGTGGACAATCACTCGACAGACGGAACCACAGAAATCATCGGTCAATACAAGGACAACAAAGCGGTAATCCACCTTCAGCCCCAACGTACCGATCTGGGCATAGGGGGATGCTGGGACCTCGCAATCAACCACCCCCGGTGCGGACGCTTCGCCATACAGCTTGACAGCGATGACCTGTACAGCGACACCCATACCCTGCAAACCATCGTAGACACGTTCTACAAAGAGCAATGCGCCATGGTAATAGGAACTTACCGCATGACGGACTTCCGGCTGAACACCATCGCTCCGGGAGTGATAGACCATAGCGAGTGGACGAAAGAGAACGGACACAATAACGCATTGCGCATCAACGGTCTGGGAGCTCCGCGCGCATTCTTCACACCTATCCTGCGCGAAACAGGCGTGCCCAATGTCAGCTACGGAGAAGATTATGCCCTGGGACTCATTTTCTCGCGCCAATATAAGATAGGAAGAATCTATGATGTACTCTATCTGTGCCGCCGCTGGGAAGGGAACTCGGATGCCGCCCTGAGCATAGAGCAGACCAATGCCAACAATCACTACAAAGACAGCCTGCGCACCCGTGAACTGGGAATCCGCAAAAAATATACAGAAGAGCTGAAGAACCGGAATGAAATCAAGCGATTTATAGACAGCCAACTGGCGTGCTGGCCACTGGCACACCACAACCACGAGGCATTACAGACTGTACAGACCAAGGAACTGTCCATAAACGGCTACACGTTTGTGGTACAGTGCAATGCACAGCGTGCGGTTTCGACTACCGCCAAAGTGGATAAGGACAGCATCCAAGCACGCCCCTGTTTCCTGTGCAAGGAAAACCAGCCTAAGGAGCAGAAAGCACTGGAAACCATCACTGCAAACAGAATATGCGTTAACCCTTATCCCATATTGCCGGATCACCTCACTATCGCCCATAAAGATCACATCCCCCAACTCATGGATGAGAATATTTTCAGTTACGATGACGTCCGTGCATTCGTACAGAAATATCCGGACTACGCCCTATTCTATAATGGAGCACATTGCGGAGCCTCTGCACCGGACCATCTCCATCTTCAAGGAGTCAGAAAAACTGATGTTCCCATCATCCCGAACGTACAACAGCTGATAACCCACGCACAGACAATCGATATACGCAGCATGTATTTTCCCTACCTAGAAGAAGAGGAAGATTATCCACTAGAATGTAGCCGAATTTACCTCAACACCAAGGACTATCCCTGTCCTTTGGTAATCCTCTCAAGCAACACGCATTATGACGACTCCCTGTTATACAGCGCCCTCGCCGCTTTCCCACCGGATGAAGACGGACAAGAAGCGAAGTTCAACCTGCTGTTATGGAAGGAAGGCCATCTATACTATACGGTGGTTTTTCCCCGCAGCAAGCACCGTCCCGACTGCTACTTTGCAAAAGGCAGCGAACAGATGCTCATCAGTCCGGGAGCTTTGGACATGGCTGGCGTAATCGTCACCACCCGTCAGGAAGATTTCGACAAAATAACAGAAGAAAAAGTGGCATCCATCATAAAAGAAGTGGGAATAACAGTAGAAGAAGCCGAGAAGATACCCGGACGTTATTTTGACGAGAAAGCAAAAAGATAGAGAGAACACGAAGAGATGAAGGAATTACAGCAAGCCCATAAACAAGACGAATAACAATGAAAGAACCCGAAATAAGCGTAGGAATAGTAAACGCACAAGAAATTCATTTTTCACTGAACGGCAATTTTTTCGCTAAAGGAGAAACGGTCTGTGGTGAACAACAAGTAGCCTTCAGCGAAGGAGGTATTCTGTGGAATGGTAATCTTTACCGCGAACTGACCTTCACTCCACAAGACGAACATGCCTCGTTTTCATTATATGACGTAACCATCGGAATTAATTTCCACTGGGAACGGCAAGAAACCCAAAGTTTTATGGGAACACTGAAACTAGTGGTGGACGAAGGCAAAATCACCGCTATCAATATTCTTCCCGCCGAAGACTATTTGATAAGCGTCATCTCTTCGGAGATGAACGCCACCTCCTCTTTAGAGTTTCTGAAAGCACATGCCGTGGTATCACGCAGCTGGCTGTTTGCTCAAATAGAGAAACGCAAAGCTTTAAGTGGCAAAAATGAAGGTTTCTTTTCCTTTATCAAGACCGATACCGAATATATCCGTTGGTACGACCGGGAAGACCACACCATATTCGACGTTTGTGCAGATGATCATTGCCAACGTTATCAGGGAATAACCAAGGCATCCAGTGCTGCCGTAACTGAAGCAGTACAGGCAACCCGAGGGCAATTACTAATGTATGAACGCGGCATCTGCGATGCTCGTTTCTCTAAATGTTGCGGAGGTGCAAGTGAGGAATTCGGCTATTGCTGGGAAGATAAGAATTATCCCTATTTGTCTACCATCCGTGATACGGAAGAAGAAGAAAACCGTCCGTTACCCGATCTGACTAAAGAAGAAGAGGCAGAACGTTGGATACGTACTTCTCCCGTTTCGTTCTGTGATACCCACGATAAAAAAGTAATTTCACAAATACTGAACAATTACGATCAGGAAACCACAGATTTCTATCGTTGGAAAGTGCGTTATTCCCAGTCAGAGCTAGCCGAACTGATCCGTCAAAATACAAAATCAGATTATGGAGACATCATCGACCTGATTCCCATCCAACGTGGCAAGTCCGGACGTATCTGCAAACTGAAAATTGTAGGTTCTTTGAAAACATTGACTATCGGAAAAGAATTGGAGATACGTCGTACCCTGTCTTCGTCCCACCTATTCAGTTCAGCCTTTGTAGTAGATAAGGGAGAATTGAAAAACGGCGTCCCCGAATGGTTTCTGCTAACGGGTGCCGGTTGGGGACATGGAGTAGGCCTGTGCCAAATCGGGGCTGCCGTAATGGGGGAACGGGGATATACCTACGACGAAATTCTATTGCATTATTATAAAGGTGCAGATATCCGCCGTTTCTATTAACCGATCCACCAAGCCATGCGCCGGATAGGATTTCCATCCGGAATCTTTAAAATGAAAAAGGAATAATGAAAAACAAACATACTTCACCGTGGGCATGGATACCCACGCTATACTTTGCACAAGGGCTGCCCTACGTGGCAGTGATGACTATTTCAGTCATTATGTATAAAAGATTAGGAATCAGCAATACCGAACTGGCTTTTTATACCGGCTGGCTTAATCTGCCCTGGGTTATCAAACCTTTGTGGAGTCCTTTCATAGACCTTATCAAAACGAAACGCTGGTGGATCGTCACTATGCAACTCTTAATGGGTGCGGGACTGGCAGGCATAGCCTTCACCATCCCCACCGAACACTTTTTCCAACTTACGTTGGCAATTTTCTGGTTGTTGGCATTCAGCTCTGCCACGCATGACATTGCTGCCGATGGTTTTTACATGCTGGCACTGGACTCGCACCAGCAAGCTTTATTTGTAGGAATCCGCAGTACTTTCTATCGCATTGCGACTATTGCAGGACAAGGGTTGCTTATCATGCTTGCAGGAAGACTGGAAATTGTAACAGACAATATACCTTACGCCTGGTCCATCACCTTTTTTGTATTGGCCGGGCTTTTCCTGGGAGTGTGGATCTATCATAAGTTTATTCTTCCCCATCCGGATTCAGACCATGCAGCCAAAGAAGTTTCCGCTTCTACCCTACTCAAAGAATTTTTTGGCACTTTTGCCAGTTTCTTTCAGAAAAAGCAGGCAAGTATTGCTATTCTCTTTATGTTACTCTACCGTTTACCGGAAGCACAACTGGCAAAAATGTGTATTCCTTTCTTTATAGATCCTATTGAAGAAGGTGGTTTGGGGCTCACCACTGAGGAGATAGGTTTCGTACAAGGAACAGTCGGCATCATCGGGCTTACCCTTGGAGGTATTTTAGGAGGAATAGCCGTAGCCCGTAACGGTTTAAAACAATGGTTGTGGCCGATGGTATGGGCTATTTCCTTACCTGATTTAGTCTATGTTTACCTCAGTTATGTCCAACCCGATTCCCTATACCTTATCAATATTTGCATTTTTATAGAGCAATTCGGTTACGGATTCGGTTTCACAGCTTATATGCTTTATCTTATTTATTTTGCGGACGGAGAACATAAAACGGCACATTATGCCATTTGTACCGCATTTATGGCATTAGGCATGATGATTCCCGGAATGGCCGCCGGTTGGCTTCAGGACCAGATGGGATACAACCATTTCTTTATCTGGATTATGATATGTTGCGCTGTAACCTTTGGGGTGACGGCACTATTAAAGATTGATCCGGAATTCGGCAAAAAAAAAGATTGATGCCGATGATGAAGAATACATCTACAAACTGAGACTTTGCCCTCTTTCTCCAACAGAGTTTTTCATTTCTGCTACCACTACTGAGCTTTTATCAGAAGTAACAATCTAGATATAAGCATCTTATAGAGGTGGTGGCAGCAGTATTTTTTAGATACCCAAAAGGCTGCCACCACCTCTTATAATACTTTTCTCATCAAGACTCGAATTATTCCCACAAAAAGGAACATATATTTAGAGGAATTCTTCCGCTCCTTTTGAAAAAAGATAAGGAACTTCCGAACAATACATGCTTATCTTCTGATACATTCAACCGCATGATGTTTCGGTTTCAACTTAATGGAACAGTCTGGAACAACTCGGCATGTAGAATGAATGCAGTGTAGTTTAACGCTTTAGGTTGACTACTCTTTCATCTTACTTGTACGGATGGTTGACAGAGATAATACTTAGTTATAATATCAGTTGACTCTTTCAAGAGTTATTTCTTTGCCGGGTTGACAATCTTCCTGCAATTACTATTATCAAAAAGAATATCCTAAAATGGTGGCAGTAACATTTTCCATCCCTTCAAATATTCTGCTGCCATCACCCCTCAAAGCCTTTATTTATGAGCATTCCAGACAAAAGGTGGCAGCAGTGGCAGTAGAAAAGAAACTCTATAGAGAAAAAAATAAATAGAAGTTCACATAGCCCCCGGAAGAAAAAATCTTTTTTAAAAGATAGAAAGACAGAAAATAATGCTATACTTGCAAACTCAAGCCAAATAAAACAGACTAGAAAGAATATGACAAGGAAGAGTTTTAACCTAAAAAATAAGATAAAGTCCTCTCAACAAAACAGTTATTATATTTGTTTCATATTCAAACAATAACATAAAAGATACATATATGAAAAAGATTATTTTATTAGTATTCGTCACCTTGTTTTGCTGCATAGACTACTCACAAGCACAAACAACAGAAAAGAAAATGACACGTCAGGAAAAGAAAGAGGCGCAAAAAGCCATGGAACAAGCCTTGTTCGAAGAAGCCAGACAAGCTATAGAAAACAAAGCTTTCACACTGGAAGCTGACCGGGTTATATTTAAAAGAGGCAGAAATGCCTTTGTTTCTTCTAATACCAATTTTGTAATGGTAGACGACGATAGAGCATCCGTACAGGTAGCGTTTAACATTCCTGCCAGCGGCCCTAACGGATTAGGAGGTGTCACTGTAGACGGCAATGTTTCCGGTTACAAGATCAAAACCGACAAGAAAGGAACCATGTATCTGACAATGAGTGTAATGGGGGTGGGTATATCTGCTCAGGTAAGCATAACATTACCTCATGGAAGCAACAATGCCACCGTAGATATACGGCCCAACTTCAATTCCAACCGCCTGACTTTATCCGGTGAACTACTGCCGCTTGACAAGTCAAATGTATTTAAAGGAAGGTCTTTCTAATCACTTTATAGTTCATAGAACATAAGCCCCGGAAATTTTGTTAAAGCAGATTTCCAGGGCTGTTTATTTCCCATTCATTCCTCTTCACACTTTTAATTTCAGTTCTTCAAAAATACACTTCAGCAACCGGTTTTTCCGTTTCAGTAACAAATTACTACCTACTTATGCCAAAGCTTATTATGTTTGTACCGGATTTCAATAGGAAAACAACATAAAATAAAAAAGTAGGTATTATGAGAAAAGTTGTAATATTAACATTAGTAACCTTGTTTACCTGCGTAGAGTACTCACAGGCACAAACAACAGAAAAGGAAATGACACGTCAGGAAAAAAAAGCAGCTCAGGAAGCTTTGGACAAAATGTTATTTCAGGAAGCCAAAGAGGCAATAGACAACCAAACCTTTGTACTGGAAGCGGACAGAGTTTACTTTAAATACGGAACCTCCGCTTTCGTTTCATCCAACACCAACTTTGTAGGACTGGACGGTGACAAGGCTGTAGTGCAAGTAGCATTCAATGTACCTTTCAGCGGTCCGAACGGACTAGGAGGTATTACCGTAGACGGGAATGCTTCGAACTATAAAGTAAAAACCGACAAAAAAGGTAATATTCATGTCAGTATGAACGTGATGGGAATCGGAATCTCAGCCCAAGTAAGCATTGATATACCTTATGGAAGCAACAATGCGACTGTAGATATTCTTCCGAACTTTAATTCCAGCCACATGACTTTATCCGGTCAAATATTGCCATTAAAGAAAGCCAATGTGTTTAAAGGACGCTCACTATAAACTACTTAACTAAAATAATAGGAATATGAAGAAGCTACTATTTCCACTATTCATGCTTGCCATGATAGTTACTTCGTGCGAGAAAGATCCGGATATGAATAAACTGGATAGTGACTACAGCGTTTACACCGATTATGACAACAGTGTACATTTCAATGAGTTTTCCACCTATTATCTGCCAGATAGCATTCTGGTTCCGGACAACAGCCTGAAAGCCAATTATTGGAAAGATGAAAATGCCCAAAACATTATCAGTGCAGTAGCCCATGAAATGGAACAGAAAGGCTATGTAAGGACGGAAGATAAAGAAAAAGCCAATGTAGGCATTCAGTTGTCATACGCCCAACAAAGAATACAAATAACCACAGGAGGATGGTATGGCGGCTGGTGGGATGCCGGATTCTGGGGACCTTACTGGGGAGGAGGATGGTATTATCCTTATCCGGTAACTTACAGCTATGACACAGGAACCCTGATTATGGAAATGGTTGATTTAAGACAACCTGTCGATCAGTCTAACCAAAACAAACTGCCTGTCATCTGGCATGCTTATGCGTCAGGACTGCTATACGGAAACTCCCATTTCAATATGCAGTTGACATTAAATGCCGTCAATCAGGCATTTGCACAATCTCCTTATCTGTCAAACAAACAATAAAACCGGAAAATCATGAAAACGAAAATATTAAAACACAGAGCTCCCAAACGTATCCTCATCGGAGTGTTATTAGTTCTCTTTTGTTTCACAAGTAAAGCACAGATCTGGGAAAATGTACATTTCAACGTAGACTGGCAGATGAATATGCCGTTGAACAGCAACTTTGCCGATAAATTCAGCGGATGGGGAATGAACTTTGAAGGAAAATATGATCTGACTCCCTATTGGTCTATAGGAGCTTTCCTTAATTTTCATACCAATCACCGATACGTGGACCGCCAGACCATCCCCCTCACCCCAACGGCTTCATTGACAACAGACCAGCAACAATCGGCGTTCCAACTTCCCTTTGGAATATCTGTATCCTACAAGTTACTGGATAACAGGTATGTAAAACCTTACTTCGGAGTCAAATCGGGTGCCATGTATTCTCAAAACTCCATTTACAACAATCTGGTACAATGGTATGAACGCCCGTGGGGATTCTATGTATCACCCGAATTGGGAATAGATATTCATCCGGTACCTTATCAGCGTCTGGGATTTCATGTAGCCGTATATTATAGCTACGCAACCAATCAAACCGATATCCTGACTTATTCTGAAGATGGAAGAAATAGCATGGGTGTGCGTGTAGGAGTTTGTTTTTAATCCATACTAAGCGTTTGCTCATAAAAGAGGAGATTTGGAAAGTATTCTATTTTTTTCTGAATTTCCTCTTTTTTTCATAGTTTTGTAAAATAACCCAAATCATTTTCAGCAGCGGAATGGCTATGCAAAATAAATACAATCAATTCTTCAACTTTTTCCTGTTTTCAGGTCTGGCATGTTTCTCATACCTTTCGCTGGTACTATATACCGACCTTACGCCTCAACATCAGAAAATATTAATCTCCTTTCTGGGATTTATTTCTGTGGTATTCATATTCAATCTGGTAGGCTTTAGTCTGATATTCATCAACCGATGGCTGAAAAAAAGCTATCTATTCTTTATCAAGAAGAGAAACAAACTGATCATCAATTGCATTTTGATTGCAGCTATTCTTTTCTTCATGAATTACGCTACTCTGACCATCTGTAAAGTATTGCTGGAACTGCCCTTCCCATTTGTACTAAGCAGTCCGGGCCTGCGCTTGATCATGATTATATGGTTGGTAGAAATTGTGATTGTGAGCCTAAGTATCATGAACGCTTTTTACAGGCAGCTGGTTATTCTGCATGAAAAAACAATGAAACTGGAAGAAAGTTCCATCAAAGCACAATACACGGCTTTACAAAATCAATTAAATCCACATTTCCTGTTCAATAGTTTGAATACTTTAATATCCGAAATAGAATACAATCCGGAAAACGCAGTAGTTTTTACACAAAAGCTATCGGATGTTTATCGTTATATCCTAAAAAGTCAGGAACAAGGACTTGTTACTTTACGTAATGAACTGGAATTTCTGGATTCATATATCTATCTGCATCAAGTGCGTCTGGGAAAATGTATTCAACTGGAAAACAAAATACCCCCCACGTTATTGAACAAGAAGATTCCTTCATTAACTCTACAGTTGCTTATCGAAAATGTGATAAAACATAACATCATCAATATGGAAAATCCAATGGTCATCCATTTGGATTATTCTGACAAAGATCAAACTCTTTCCGTAAGAAACAAGATCAAATTAAAAAAGAATGTTGCAAAATCAGGAATGGGACTGAAGAACTTATCTGCCCGCTATCTGCTGATTTGCAACTTGCATATCACAATTATTGACGATTCTGAATATTTCACCGTTAAAATACCTTTGCTGAATGAATAAGATAAAAGCCGCTATTATAGAAGATGAAATTCCTGCAGGACGCCTGCTACATAAAATGTTGTCAGGATTAAGGCCAGACTGGGAGATAGTTGTATTACCCGGCAGCGTAGAGGGATCTGTAAAATGGTTCCAGGAGCATCCACACCCGGATATAATCTTTCTAGATATCCAACTGACCGACGGCATTTCTTTCACTTTCATAGAACAGACCCAACCGGAAAGTATGATTATTTTTACCACCGCCTACGACGAATATGCCATACGTGCTTTTACTGTAAACAGCATAGACTATCTGCTGAAGCCAATAAACAGGGAAAGATTGGCCGAAGCCATCGAAAAGTTTGAAAGATTAACTGCCAGATATGGCAATGCCAACCTATCGAGCTCATCCAATGAATTACTGAACTTACTGAAAAATATAAGTAATCCGGAAAAAAAATACCGTACCCGCTTCCTGATATCAGGAGACGAAAAGCTGTATACCTTGCAAGTAGAAGATATAGCTTATTTCTATTCTGAAAACAAAATTACCTTTGCCGTCACAAAAGAAGGAAAAGAGCATATCATAGATTTATCGCTCGACAAACTGTCCGAACAACTAAACCCAGATATTTTTTTCCGCACCAACCGGCAAACATTGGTTAGTGTACATGCCATACAGAAAATAGAAAACTATTTTTTAGGAAAAATAATAGTACAGGTAAAACCGCCATTTAAAGATAAAATTACTGTAAGCAGAGAAAAGATAGCTGCAATGAAGCTGTGGCTCAATTATTAAAAAAGTCTGTTTATATGAAAAAGCACTAACTTATAAGTAATAGGAACAAGATTGGAATCCGTTCCTATTACTCAACCAACAGTTTTACAAAAGCTTTGCAATCACAATTGTAAAAAACAAATAGAACTTTCAGCAGGAGCCTTTAAAATTACTTTTCCACCTCCTCTCACGCTACCATCTTCTTTTATAACCGTTCCTTTATCCGGATCAATCCAAAAGACTTTATACGTTTCTCTATCTCCCATCAAATCCAAATTAATCTCATTCTTCACACAGTACCCAAGGTATCCCTTTCCGACAGCCCCCATTACCCACTGAGTATCCATATCGGTCTGTCTATCTATAGGAGAAAAAGAAGAAGCCTTCTCATAAACCGGTAATTCATCAATCGGCGGAATTTTGGCAAAAGAGCCACCCGCCATAAATATAGCCCAATTCATAGCATTACGAGGAACTCTAATTGTACTACCATTATAAACCACAGCTTTATCAGGATACTTACAGCGATATTCACGTACCGCACGATAAACACTGGCACAAGATACCGTGCCCGGATCAATCAGTCGCGCATGCTGGCGAAGAGCCAGACTTACCCCTCCCTGAGGTTCGTATAAAGTTCCATCTGCGCGATAATGCCACTGACGGATATCAATCACATCAACCATTAAAGTATGTTTTTTATCTTTCAAGACAGAATCCTGCACATCTTTTGTTGCTGTCAACGCCACTAACTGATGGTTATCACACGCATTGACCTCTTCCAACCAAAAGTTCATAAAATTCAATGGTCCGGTATATTCCAATCCAATGCTATGTACCACACCATTATTGTCATGGAACACATTTACACTCTGACGAATAAATTTACTGTGATATTCACGGATAACCGGACGAGTAATATCATAGAACTGTTCTGCCATATACACTCTCTTGTCCCCCGAAAAAACAGTCTTTTCCGCAAATCCCAACTGATTTATATTATTAGCAGAGCGCCAAGGATAATCACACCAGTGTGCTCCTTCTTCTATGATATTGTGCTGGTTATAATGATCATGTAACAAAACCAGTCCGTCTCGATCCGCCACATCTACAAATCGCTTCAAACGATTCCAATACCAAGGATTGAATTTATTCAGATCATATTTGCTTAAGCGATCCTGAGCTTCCCCCTGCCCGCTACGGCTATAAGGCATTTCATTAAAAGGAGCCCAAACTTCAGCATCAGCATGCATATTCCGCTCATGATCATTACGACGACGCTCATACCACAATCCTGTACGATGATGAAGCACATGTGCTCCCGAAAGCAATAATACTTGCGCAACACTATCTGGCTCTTCGGTATATCCCGTACCGGTGCGTCCCGGAACAAACTGACTGAGTGATCCTTTGCCCTGCCATCCTGTAGTACCGGGAATATTCTTGCGAAAATAAGTTCCGTTAATGAGAATATGATTTCCCCGCACAATCCAGCCATTTTTCACTTGTAAAGGTTCTGCCATGACCACATGCTTCTCTTTTTCAGGCCGCCAGTTCACTTCGTTTAAAAGAGGAGCATTATTCTGGGTTATCTCCAAAGGATATTTCACTATCATACTGTCTATCCATACATCCATTCGCATATCCGGTTTTAATGACTGTACAGACATCCAATGAGCGTACTCGGGAGTTGGCTTCGTAGTTTCATCAGTAGTGTACACAAATATTTTCTTTTCTTCCATTGAAGATTTATCCATACGAGCCGCCAGTTGAGCATAAAAAAAACTTTCCGGCTTGACAAAAGTATGCGACAATTCATAATGGCCATTACCAAAAGGTTGCGTCCACATTCCATAAGCCCAATTATGAGCTGTAGGAGGAGTAACACAATGAGTCTGTGAAGCTCGTCCCTGCCAGCACATAGAGTTAGCCGCCACCCAACCGGCTCCCTGATCTGCCATATCCCGATAACCCAATTGAATAATTCCTCCTGACACCGTTATTTTATCCATCAAAATACCATTAGAGAAGCCACCAGTAGATCCACTGAAACTATAAGGCCGTTCGGAATGACATTGTACAAAAGCATTAGGTCCAGGTACGGCAACCCCAACTGTAAAATCACGGTACCCCTCTTCAGAATAACAACGCTGAAAAAGAGTTAGTTGTCCCAAAGTATGAAAAGCATAACGCCTATGGTTGGCTATCTCGGACACGGGATACAGAAATTTACAATCCTCCACAGTCACCTGCATCGCTCCCTCCAATACCATTACCGCCGAACCTGCAAAATGATGAGCCTCCACTCTTCGTACCCATCCATCTTTCACATGATTGAAGGTAATTGCCTGCCAACGATGGTTCTCATCTTTCAAATTAGTATGATCATATTCAGAATCGCAACACAAATTCTCTATTCCGACATTATTAATCCTCCCAGTCCATGAAAGAGGTAAAATATACCCACCACCATACTTGGGATCAAGGCTCATGGTCAATGGTACATCTATGGTAATACTTTCAGAGGTAACAGCAACCACAGTACGCTCCCACACCATATCATGACGACCGGGAGTCCATTTCGAGAAATTATATTCCTGTTCATTGCCCAATCTATCCGTACCAAGCACCGAAAGCCATCCGGCTGTTGATGGACGGACAATGCGTATTTTATCTCCCACCTTCAATGTTGCAGTTTGTTTCAAAGGAATAACCGTAGCATTTACAGGTACATACTGCCCGGCAATATGAATAGTGTCTTCCGTTTTCGCATTATTATAACCCAAAACACGAATCAATTCATCTTTCATCGGTCCCAATGCACGTAAAACCGTTCCTCCATTTTTATGGCATCCGCTACCACGGAGAACCACTCCGTCAGCCCGCATCAAAAGTTTACCTTTCAATTCATAGTTACCGGGAGCTAACTGAACTGCACCTCTGAAACCATCCGGTTCCATAGGAAGAGAGGCTACATAATTCAATGCCTGCTGAATAAGACCGGTTGCATCTCCATCCACGACAGGAACATATACTTTTGCATCCACCCAAGGAATGGGATACTCAGATTGGCGATAACCACAAAAAGAAAAATCAGGTATCCGATCGCCGTTAGGATACGATTTATAAACCAGTTCGTCGGTTTCAGTAATATGAACAGGTGACTGAGGAGTAGTCTTAAAATGTGCATCTATAGTTGCAAAGAGGAATACTCCGGCAAAAAGCAGAAGTGTCCGGCATAAATTGTGTTTCATAGTTTCATACCTAAAAATTCGAATACACAAAAATAGCAGCAAAACAGATACACTTTATTGAAAAATTGGTCAAAATTGGGTAGAAATCGAACACCAGACTAAAATTATAACTATTTGTACATCAAATTAAATATAGAAACAGAGTTACTAAAATAATATAAGAGCCCGACAAATAAATACGGAAAACAATGGATATCGGATAAATTTATACTATTTTTGTAAGACTAATAATCATCTTATTATCCGATATGATAGTAATAGCAGATAGTGGTTCTACCAAAACAGACTGGTGTCTGGGTAACACCAAGACAAACAGCAGGACAGTTCGAACAGGAGGTATCAACCCCTTCCACCAATCAGTTGATGAAATAAAAGAAGTGATTGCCTCCACACTAACTCCCCAGTTGGGAGACACCACTGAATTTACAACTATTTATTTCTATGGTGCAGGATGTATTCCCGAAAAAACGAATATAGTGAAAACAGCTTTGGCGCAGAACTTCCCCAAAGCAAATATCCTTGTCGAAAGTGACTTGTTAGGTGCCGCCCACGCCCTATGTGGTAAAACGGCAGGGATTGCATGTATTTTAGGAACCGGATCCAACTCTTGTTTTTATGACGGGGAAAAAATAACAGCTAATATTTCTCCGTTAGGGTATATTTTAGGAGATGAAGGTAGCGGAGCCGTATTAGGGAAACGTCTGGTAGGTGACTTCCTGAAACACCAACTTCCCGATGACCTTTGCCGAGATTTCCTTAAAGAATACGATTTGACCCCAGCACTGATTTTAGATAAAGTATACCGACAGCCCTTAGCCAACCGCTTTCTGGCGGGTCTGACTCCTTTTCTTTTCGCCCACAAGCATAGACCAGAGATGCAGAATTTATTAATTTCCTGCTTCACTGATTTCTTCACCCGTAATGTAATGCAATACGAATATCATGATATTCTTGTACATTTTACAGGTTCTATTGCATTTTACTTTCAAGAAGAAGTAAAAGAAGCAGCTCTAAGACTGAATGTGTCCATCGGAAAAGTTTTAAAAAGTCCACTGGAAGGATTAAAGGATTATCATTTCGAAGTATGAATTTTATAAAAATAACCGAACAACCGTCCATACATGAGGATTTGGAACAAAAATCCGTCAGAGAGTTACTGGAAGGTATCAACGAAGAAGACCGGAAAGTAGCCTCAGCTGTTCATGCCTGCATACCACAAATTGAAAAACTAGTAAATGAAATAGTAGAACGTATGCATCAAGGAGGACGCATATTCTATTTGGGAGCCGGAACCAGTGGACGCCTAGGAGTATTGGACGCTTCTGAAATTCCAGCGACTTTCGGTATGCCTGATACCTGTGTCATAGGTATTATAGCCGGTGGTGAACAAGCTTTGAAACATCCTGTAGAAAGTGCTGAAGATAATAGTCAAAAAGGCTGGATGGAACTACAAAAGCATCACATCACAAATAAAGACATCCTGATAGGCATAGCGGCATCGGGAACAACTCCTTATGTTATAGGAGCGCTGCAAAAAGCGAGAGAACACGGAATATTAACAGCAAGCATCAGCAGCAATCCAAACTCTCCACTCTCGAATGTAGCAGATATACCCATCGAAATGATAGTCGGTCCGGAATTTATCACAGGCAGCTCGCGCATGAAGAGCGGCACAGGGCAAAAAATGATACTGAATATGATAAGTACCACCGTCATGATAAAACTAGGCAGAGTAAAAGGAAACCGGATGGTAAACATGCAACTCAGCAATCAAAAACTAGTAGACCGAGGAGTACAAATGCTAATTGACGAATTACATATTAATAAAGCAGAAGCAAAACAATTGCTGCAAGAACAGGGCTCTGTTAAAAAGGCATTTGACGCTTACAAAACAAATAATTGTATCACTAAAAACGACTGAAGTATGAAAAGTTGGAAACAAGAAGCCGTCATCCTTGCTATAGGCATGTTGGTGATGGGGTATTTTATCAAACAGGGATTGGACACTTTCTCTGGTAAAGACAGAGTAGTGAATGTGAAAGGTCTGGCAGAAATGGAGGTGCCAGCTAATAAAGTAACTTGGCCTTTAATGTATAAAGACCTGGGAAATGATCTCCCGACCTTATATAACAAAATAAATACAACCAACCAAACAATTGTCGGCTTCTTGAAACAGAAAGGAATCACTGAAAACGAAATCAGTATCAATGCACCGGAAATTATAGACATGCAAGCTGAACGTTATAATAATAATTCAGTTCCCTTCCGCTATAATGTGACCTCTGTCATCACGGTTACTTCAACTAAAGTAGATCTGGTGAGAAAGATGATCAGCGAACAAAGCGAACTCTTAAAGCAAGGTATCGCTATTACCGGTGGAGATTATCGTTACAATGTGCAATATGACTATACCGGTTTAAACGACATCAAGCCTCAAATGATAGAGGAAGCAACTAAAAACGCACGGGCGGCAGCTATTAAATTTGCCAAGGACTCGGACAGCGAACTTGGTAAGATAAAAAGAGCTTATCAGGGACAATTCAGTATCGAGGATCGTGATGCCAATACTCCTTACATCAAACGTATCCGTGTTGTAACCACCATTGATTACTCTTTGGAAGATTAAATATCCATTTGGCGAAGCATATTAAACAAAGCTTCTTTGTTCAGAGGCTTGAACAAATAACCGTTAAAGCCTCTGGACATTACTTTCCGCTTATCTTTCAGAAGTATTATTCAAATTATAGTAATTGGTCTTTTCAACCAAAAAATTCCGATCAACCAAAATTATATATGCATCCACATTATACAATATAGTATCCGAAAATTCTTTCACGGAACACACCTTATTTTTCTTCTTAACGAACTCCTTTTCCAAACTTTTCCTCTTTCTTATCTCCCATAAAAAACCTAAAAGTAGAAACAAACTAAAATGAACGCTACCATATTTTAATAGGTTAAATTTCTACAAATGTACAAACATAAATTAAAAACAACGATTATATCCCATTTAAATTTTAATCAGCAAGAAATTTCAGCAAACTTGTTTGTGTTTCAGTATTTTGTTGTATCTTTGCGCCCGAAATTAGATAAACAATATAATGTCTAACGTAATTAACTGAGAATTTTAACAATTTTATTAATGGAAAATTTAAAAAACATCACTCCTGTTGAAGATTTCAACTGGGATGCTTATGAAAACGGCGAAGCTGTAACCAGCATGAGCCACGAAGATCTTGAAAAAGCTTATGACGGTACGCTGAACAAAGTAAACGACCGCGAGGTTGTAGACGGTACTGTTATTGCAATGAACAAACGCGAAGTAGTTGTCAATATCGGCTACAAATCAGACGGTATCATTCCTTTGAATGAATTCCGTTACAATCCAGATTTGAAAATAGGTGATACTGTAGAAGTATACATTGAAAATCAGGAAGATAAGAAAGGACAGTTAATTCTGTCACACAAAAAAGCACGTGCTACTCGTTCTTGGGACCGCGTAAACGCTGCTCTTGAAAATGAAGAAATTATTAAGGGTTACATCAAATGCCGCACTAAGGGTGGTATGATTGTGGACGTATTCGGTATCGAAGCATTCTTGCCGGGTTCTCAAATTGATGTGAAACCTATCCGCGACTACGATGTATTTGTAGGTAAGACAATGGAATTCAAAGTGGTTAAAATCAACCAGGAATTCAAAAACGTTGTTGTTTCTCACAAAGCTCTTATCGAAGCTGAACTTGAACAGCAGAAGAAAGAAATCATCGGTAAACTTGAAAAAGGACAAGTACTGGAAGGTACTGTTAAAAATATCACATCATACGGTGTATTCATCGACCTTGGTGGCGTAGACGGTTTGATTCACATCACTGACCTGTCTTGGGGCCGTGTAAGCGATCCGAAAGAAGTTGTAGAACTCGACCAGAAGTTGAACGTTGTTATCCTTGATTTCGATGACGAAAAGAAACGTATCGCTCTTGGTTTGAAACAACTGACTCCGCACCCATGGGATGCTCTGGATGCTAACTTGCAGGTAGGTGACAAGGTGAAAGGTAAAGTAGTCGTTATGGCTGACTACGGTGCATTCATCGAAATCGCTCCGGGCGTAGAAGGTTTGATCCACGTATCTGAAATGTCTTGGTCACAGCACTTGCGTTCTGCTCAGGACTTCATGAAGGTAGGTGACGAAGTAGAAGCTGTTATCCTGACACTTGACCGTGACGAACGTAAGATGTCTTTGGGTATCAAACAGCTGAAACAAGATCCATGGGAAACTATCGAAGAAAAGTATCCTGTAGGTTCCAAGCACACTGCAAAAGTTCGTAACTTCACTAACTTCGGTGTATTCGTAGAAATCGAAGAAGGTGTAGACGGATTGATCCACATCTCTGACCTGTCTTGGACTAAGAAAGTAAAACATCCTTCTGAATTCACTCAGATCGGTGCAGATATCGAAGTTCAAGTATTGGAAATCGACAAAGAAAACCGTCGCTTGAGCCTTGGTCACAAACAGTTGGAAGAAAATCCTTGGGATGTATTCGAAACTGTATTTACTGTAGGTTCTGTACACGAAGGTACTATCATCGAAATGTTGGATAAGGGTGCTGTTGTAGCTCTTCCTTATGGTGTAGAAGGTTTTGCAACTCCGAAACACTTGGTAAAAGAAGATGGCTCTCAAGCCCAATTGGATGAAAAACTGTCATTCAAAGTAATTGAATTCAACAAGGATGCCAAGAGAATCATCCTGTCTCACAGCCGCATTTTCGAAGATGCTGCCAAGGCAGAAGAAAGAGCTGAAAAGAAAGCAGCTTCTAATGCAAAGAAAACAACTAAGAGAGAAGAAGCTCCTGCTATCCAAAATCAGGCAGCCTCTACCACTTTAGGCGATATCGATGCTTTGGCTGCTTTGAAAGAACAGTTGGAAAACAAAAAGAAGTAATCAGTTTACTTTAAGATAAGCCAAAAGGATGCATTTTAATAAATGCATCCTTTTTTTATGCCATTATTTCTTAAAAAGGAAAATATTCTATGGGATATCCGTAATAAAACCGTATCTTTATAGAGTAATAAAATTTCGAGTTAGTATTTCATAACGACTTCTCCCCCGTTTTCTTATTACCTCACTATTAATTCCATACACTTCCCCGTAGCAGGCCGAACTGTATATTACTAATTTAAAAAGAATCAAATGGCGAAACCTATTTCATTTACCAAACGAGATCTAGAAAAGAAAAAACAAGAAAAGCGTTTAGCAAAACAGCAGAAAAAAGAAGAAAGAAAAAATAACGGCACATCCTCCTTCGAAGATATGATTGCCTATGTGGACGAGAACGGTATGATAACCGATACTCCTCCCATTTCTAATAATAAACCACAAGAAGTGGATATGTCCACCATTGAAGTTTCAACTCCTCGTAGAACTGAAGAACCGATAGAACTAGTACATGAAGGAAGAATAGAGCACTTCAATGTATCCAAAGGATATGGATTTGTAAAAGATTTGAAGAATGCAGAGAAATACTTCTTTCATATTAGTGGACTGATAGACAATATCATAGAAAATAACATCGTGACTTTTGAACTAGAAAAAGGGTCACGTGGTATGAATGCTGTGAAAATAAAACTTAAGAAATAGTTCAATCCTATAATGCCGTTTTTACGGCATTTTTTATTTTCCATTCAAAAAAGATAGTATCTTTGTAACGATGGAGAAATTTGAAGTACATATATTAGGATGCGGGTCAGCATTGCCGACCACACGGCATTTTGCGACCTCACAAGTCGTAAATATCCGTGAAAAACTATTTATGATAGACTGTGGTGAAGGAGCACAAATGCAATTACGCAAATCAAAACTGAAATTCACCCGGCTAAACCATATATTCATTTCACATTTGCATGGCGATCATTGTTTCGGACTAATGGGACTGATATCAACTTTCGGTATGCTGGGAAGGACAGCCACACTCTATATTCACTGTCATGCAGAATTAGAACGTCTTCTTACTCCGCAACTCGACTTTTTTTGCAAAGGTATGAGTTACAAAGTCGTTTTCCAAACTTTTGATCCGGGCAAAGCTGAAATAATTTATGACGACCGTTCGCTAACCATAGAAACAATTCCCTTACGTCATCGGATACCAACATGCGGATTCCTCTTTTCAGAGAAACAGACTCCCGCCCATATTCGTCGCGACATGATTGACTTTTATGAAATCCCCGTATACGAACTCAACCGGATAAAGAATGGCGCCGATTACACATTACCGGACGGAAAAATAGTACCAAACAACAAATTGACTATCCCTTCTGCCCTTCCCCGCCGATATGCCTATTGTTCAGATACTATTTATTTGCCACGTATCATAGAACAAATATACGGAGTGGACCTGTTATTTCATGAAGCCACCTTTGCACAAAGCGAACAAGCCCGTGCGAAAGAAACCTTTCACACAACTGCTTCACAGGCTGGAGAAATCGCCCGTACCGCAAAAGTAAAACAACTTCTTATAGGACATTTTTCAGCCCGCTACGAAGATGAAAGCATATTGTTACAGGAAGCATCGGATATTTTTCCTAACACTCTACTTGCACGGGAAACATTAAAAATTTCAATAGAATCCATTAAACCATAACATAAACCGGATATCTAATTAAAAAATAGGAACATGAACACTTATAATGAGAAAGAAATAATAGCTTTATTACAGGACCCCGCACGACAAAAAGAAGCCTTCGAATGTATTGTCAACGAATACAGCGAACAGCTATATTGGCAGATACGCCGGATGGTACTTTCTCATGAAGATGCCAATGATCTGTTACAGAATACATTTATCAAAGCATGGACTAATCTAGAGTATTTTCGTGCCGAAGCCAAAATGTCAACCTGGCTTTACCGCATAGCTTTGAATGAATGCTTAACCTTTTTAAATAAACAACGTGCCACCAACCAATTATCCATAGACGACGCTGATGCAGATATGGTGAACAAACTGGAAAGTGATACATATTTTAATGGAGATGAAACTCAAATATTATTTCAAAAGGCATTACTGACACTCCCTGAAAAGCAGCGTATAGTATTCAATTTAAAATACTTTCAAGAAATGAAATATGAAGACATGTCTGAAATATTAGGAACAAGTATAGGAGCACTGAAAGCCTCCTACCACCATGCAGTGAAAAAAATAGAGAACTTTTTAAAAGAATACCTTTAAACCTTTTTAAAAGAAATGTATCTAACAAAGAAAGGAGAACCACTATGAAGGAAGAAGATGAACTATTAAAAAAATGCGGGACAAAAAATCCATTCATGGTACCCGAAGGTTATTTCGACAACTTCTCAAAAGAGTTGATGAATAAATTGCCGGAGAAGGAACAAACTTCTACTCCGCAAGAAACAATAACTACTTGGCAACGTATCAAGCCTTGGATATATATGGCAGCTATGTTTTGTGGATTGATGTTCAGCGTCAGAGTTGTTGTAGGTCCCCCTAAACAAGATACTCCTATTTTTACAGCAGCGGAAACTGAACAATTCTCAGACGAATATATTGAAACGATTTTAGATCATTCCATGATGGATGATTATACGCTCTATCAATACTTGACAGATGCAAATTCAGATATGTATAATTAAATAATAACCACATGATACAAAGACTGGTAACCTTGCTTATCACTTTATATATAAGCATTTCGCTACAGGCGCAAGACAAAAAGAAACCTGGTTTCACCAAAGAAGAATTCAGAGCTAGACAAGAAGCATATCTCACGCACAAAGCAGAAATAACGCAAGAAGAGGCCACTAAATTCTTCCCTATCTACTTCGAATTACAAGACCGTAAAAAAACAGTAAATGATAAAGCATGGGAGCAAGCACGCAAAGGCAAAAATCCTAAAACAACCGATGCCGAATACGAACAAATTATAGAAGGTATTGTCAAAGCAAGGATTGAAGCCGATAAATTGGATTTGGAATATCTACAGCGCTTTAAAAAAATCTTATCTCCCAAGAAAATATATAAGTTACAACGTGCAGAGATTAAATTCCACCGTGATATCTTAAAAATTATGCACCAATCTCAAAAAAAATAAAAGCAACAAGAGATATTTCTAACTTTTTCCCCAAATCTATCAATCAACTTAGATTTGGGGATTTTTGTATTTAAAAAGTTCAGCGAAACGACAAAATGCTTAAGATGCTTCTTTTATAAAAACAAGTTAATTTTCTTGCTTATTAAGTTTTTGTTACATTGATTAGAATATGCTTTTATTTTTAAACATTTACCATCAAAAATATTTTGATTTATTAGATTTTATTCCTAGGTTTGTGCAAACCATAAACTTACAAATCTATTACAAACATTATGAAAAAGACACTATTACTACTATTCGTATGCTTATTCGTAGGAATAAGCCATGCACAAGCACAGGTAACAGTGAAAGGAACCGTTATCTCAAGCGAAAACAACGAACCGGTAATCGGAGCTTCCGTATTGGTAAAAGGAACAACCAATGGAACAATCACCGACATCAATGGTCAGTTTACACTTACAAACATCTCACCTACCAACAAAACAATTATTGTTTCTTTCATTGGAATGGAAACCCAAGAAGTAACCATCAAGCCGGAAATGAAAATTGTTATGACTTCAACAACAGAAGTGATGGAAGAAGTTTTGGTAGTTGCTTATGGTACTGCAAAAAAATCAGCTTTTACAGGATCTGCAAAAATGATTCATACAGAACAAATAACTAAACGTCCGGTTACTAATGTCATAGAAAGTTTATCTGGACAAGTGGCAGGCCTACAAATGACAATGACAAATGGACAGCCTGGCGAAACTCCAAGCATTCTGATACGTGGCATCAGTTCAATGAGCGCAAAAACAGATCCCCTCATCGTATTAGACGGTATGCCATACGAAGGAGGATGGAATAACATCAATCCAGCAGATGTAGAATCTATTTCTGTACTAAAAGATGCAGCATCCACAGCTCTTTATGGTGCTCGAGGTGCTAACGGTGTCATAATTATAACAACAAAATCAGCCAAAGCAGGCGATGCAAAAATCACAGTAGACGCTAAATGGAGTGCCAATACCCGTGGTGAAATAGAATATGACTACATAAAAGATCCAGGAGAATATTATCAAGCACACTATAAAGCATTATACAATTATTATTTAAATGCCCAAGGACAAACCCCTGACCAAGCATATGTCAGCGCAAATACTAATATGATAGGAACCAACAGCCAAACCGGCGGTTTATCCTACAACGTATATTCATATCCTGAAGGAGAATATCTGATTGGTAAAAACGGTCTTCTTAATCCTAATGCAAAATTAGGACGGATAGTAAACGGTTATTATCTCACTCCCGATAATTGGGTTGATGCCACATACCATACAGCTTTACGCCAGGAATATAATGTCAATATTTCCGGTGGAAGTGACAAAGCGCAAATCTATGCTTCTTTCGGATATCTAGATGAAGATGGCATCGCACAAGGTTCTGACTATAATCGTATTACCGGTCGTCTGAAAACGACTTACCAGGCTAAACCATGGATGAGATTTGGTGCCAATATCAGTTATACACACTCAATACAGAATGCAGCGGCCGGCGGCTTTGCCCAGGCATTCAATACAGCCCCTATATATCCGCTTTACCTACGTGATACAAATGGTAAGATCATGCAGGATAAAAATGGTGACATGTACGATTTCGGAGTATCCAACCAAGGTCCTCTAAACCGTCCCATCAACCCGAACTCTAACGGAATAAAATTAAGTCAGCTTGATACATATAACACCTCTGCAAATACTTTGAATGGAGACGCATTTATAGATATTAATTTCCTGAAAGACTTCAAATTCACATTCAATGCAGGCACTTCGATACGTGACAGCCGGTACAAAAATGCTTTAAATCCTTTTTATGGAACAGCAAATTCCTTGAATGGAAGCATCAATGTCCAGCATTGGCGTCGAACAACCCTCAACCTACAACAAATATTAAATTATAATCATAGCTTCGGATTACATAACGTTTCATTGATGGCAGGTCATGAAAGCTTTAATAACGTTTATGAAGAATTATACGCAGCCAAAAACAGTATGTTCTCTTTTTTTCAGAATCAAGAATTAAACGGTGCCATCAGTGGTACCAACGATGAGTCATCCTATAAGAGTAAATACAATACTGAAGGATATTTATTCCGAGGTATGTACGACTATGACGGCAAATATTTTTTCCAACTTTCTTACCGGCGCGATGCCTCTTCCCGCTTTCACCCGGATAATCGCTGGGGTAATTTCTACTCTGTGGGAACTGCCTGGATTCTTACCAAAGAAAAATGGTTGGATGACATTAAATGGCTCGATTTATTAAAACTAAAGTTTTCTGTAGGTCAACAGGGTAATGACAGAATAGACGATTTCTTATATGTAGATACTTACAATATCAATAACAGCAATAATGAGTTATCATTAGGTTTTTCCAGAAAAGGAAATAAAAATATTACCTGGGAAACCAATACAAATATAAATTTAGGTATAGAATTCGAACTATTAAAAGGCAGATTAAGTGGTAGCATAGAATATTTCAATCGCAGAACAACTGATATGCTTAACCGTTTTTCTGTACCTTTATCATTAGGGTACTCAGGCTATTATGACAATATTGGTGACATGAATAACAAAGGTGTTGAAATTGATTTAAAATATATACCAGTCAAGACTAGAAACGTAACATGGAATATTGGCTTTAATGCAACACATTATAGAAATAAGATCAGCCGTCTTGCAGAAAGTAAAAAAACAGACATTATAGATGGACATGCCGGTTATGTAAACGGTCTGTATTATTACGGAGAAGGACTTCCAATGTATACTAACTATGTTCAAAAATATGCAGGTGTGTCCGAAGAAGGCAAACCACAATGGTATTATACAGATAAGCAAACCGGTGAGATGAAAACAACAACCACCTATTCTCAAGCTGATCTATACTTATGTGGTGACGCTGTTCCAGACCTATACGGTGGTATCAATACCTCTCTTTCATTTTATGGTTTTGATTTCTCTGCACAAATAAACTACAGTATAGGAGGTCAGGCATACGACTATGGTTACCAAGCATTAATGTCACCTCCTACTTCAACTCATTTAGGATACAATGTTCACAAAGATATTTATAAAGCATGGAGCCCGGAGAATACTCAAAGTGATATTCCACAATGGCAATTCAATGACCTGTACAGTGTAAAAACATCCGACAGGTTTCTAACTAATGCATCTTCCATAAGTATTCAAAACATTCAATTAGGATATACTTTCAGCAAAAAAACACTTAGAAGTCTATATCTAACTAATCTGCGCATTTATGTGGCCTGTGACAATGTTTATTATTGGTCAAAAAGAAAAGGTTTCGATTCACGCGTAACATGGAACGGAAATAAAGATTCATCCGGAGAATATTCAGCCGTACGCGCATTCTCCGCCGGTCTAAGTTTACAATTCTAATCAACACATAAACAATCAAGAATATGAAAAAGAAATATATTACCAAACTAATGATTGCTGCATGTCTGTCATCAGCATTAAGCTTAAACAGTTGTATCGAAGAGGTATTTCCAGAAAGTAGCACAGCTACCATAGACCAAATAGGAAAATCTGACCAAGCTATCAGCGCAATGGTAAATTCAGTAGTCGCATTTATTAATGCATTTAGAAGTTACGGTCCACAATTTTATCATGATTTTGGATATAGTGGATATAATTTAATCAGAGAAAGTGCATGCGAAGACTTCTTCTGCCACGAACCCAAATTTGACTTTTTTGATACTTATGGAGTATGTAATGATTTGGGTGACGCCGATGTTGTCAATACCATTTGGTATTATAACTACAAGTTTCTGAATAATGTAAATAATGCACTGAGTGCTTTAGAAAAAGCAGATGATGCACCCGAAAACAAGTATTATAAAGGTATATGCCTATCTTATAGAGCCATGATATACATGAACTTAGTCCGAATGTATGAATATAAAAAAACAGGAGTAGAGAAATTAGATGCAGAAGCAGCCAGTAAAAATTTATATGGCATAACCGTACCTATTATTACCGCTGAAACCACAGAAGAAGAAGGGCGTAATAATCCACGTGCTCCCTTCTATGCCGTATACAAATTCATATTAGATGACCTAGCCTCAGCTGAGGAGCTTTTGAGTGATTATCAACGCCCAACCAAAAACTTGCCCTGTACCCCAGTTGTCCATGGTCTGATGGCACGTATGTGGCTGGAAATGGGATCTCGTTTCGAACTTTACCCTGAAGATCTCAACACCCTAAACAACAATACAGATTTAAACATTGCATCAAAAGAAACTTGTTTCACTAAAGCAGCCGAATACGCACGCAAAGTCATTAACGAAAGCGGAGCAATGCCTCTGACCGAAAAGGAATGGTTTGGTGGAGACAGCTATACTACCGGATTCAACAGTGTACTAACCAATTCATGGGTATGGGGATCCATCATGACTACCGAGGATGTACATAGCTATTGGCTCAACTTTGCCGGAAGCATGTGTCCTGAACAAACTTTCGGTTACGGTAACCGAAAATGGCAAGGATACAAGCTTATCGGCAAAAAATTGTTCGATCAAATACCAAATGCAGACTGGCGAAAAACAACTTGGATTGCTCCTGAAGATGCACACAAAGCTCCCGGAACTAAATATAGAACTTTGTTGACCGATGATGATTTCGCTGATATGCCTCCATATACAGGTATCAAATTCCGACCTAAAAATGGAGAAATGAACGATTATACAATCGGAGCTGCCGTTGACTATCCGTTAATGCGTATAGAGGAAATGTATTTAATCGAAGCCGAAGCAATAGGAATGAGCCAAGGATTAGCAGCCGGTATTTCTAAATTAGAAGATTTCGTAAACACATTTCGTTATAATACTTCTGTGGGTAGCTATACATGTAAAGCAAATGATCTAAAAGAGTTTCAAAAGAAGGTTGTTGAACAGAAACGTATTGAATTCTGGGGTGAAGGGATCATCTTTTGGGATTACAAACGGTTAGAGTTACAAGTTGTTCGTGGTTATCCGGGTACTAATGCTCCTATCGGATATCGATTTAATTCAATAGAAGGCTACTGTGCGCCCTGGATGAATATCTTTATCAGTCTTTATGAAAATGTATTCAACAAAGGTGCTGTTTTAAATCCTGATCCTTCACAAGCCATCAAAGAATGGGTAGAATAAAATTCATATAAAACTTATTTCATAAAGAATGGGGAGCTGTCATAAAAAAGACAGCCCCTCATTCTTATAGAACACAATTTGATATCACCATACATTAAATTACCTAGAATAAATACAATACCCTTTATTGATTAAAACAGAAAAACAAGCAAGACAAAAATAGCACACATCATAAAAAACAATTCCAACCCTACTATTTTTCTTCCTTTTTAGCCTCATTCCATATAGCATCCATTTCTTCCAAAGTCATATCCTTCAAGTTCTTTCCCTGTTTGATGGTGTGTTCCTCTAAGTAATTGAAACGACGGATAAACTTCTGGTTAGTGAGTTCCAATGCATTATCCGGATTAATCTTGTAAAGGCGGGCCGCGTTTATAAGACTGAACATTACATCACCGAATTCCGCTTCCGCCTTCTCCTTATCCATGTTCTCCACCTCAGCTTCAAACTCGCCGATCTCCTCTTTTACTTTAGTCCAAACCTGCGAACGCTCCTCCCAATCAAATCCCACGTTGCGGGCCTTATCCTGAATGCGGTATGCCTTGATTAGCGAAGGTAAAGCAGAAGGTACTCCACTCAAAACCATTTTGTTACCATCCTTTTCCTTCATCTTCAACTGTTCCCAATTTTCAGTCACCTTCTCGGCAGTCTCGGCTTTCACTTCGCCAAAAACATGAGGATGACGGAAAATCAGCTTCTCACAAAGACAGTCACACACATCCTTGATATCAAAATCTCCTGTTTCACTACCTATCTTTGCATAAAAGGCCACATGCAACAACACATCACCCAACTCTTTACAGATATCCTTCTTGTCATCCTTCATCAAAGCATCACAAAGTTCGTAAGTTTCTTCAATCGTATTAGGACGCAGACTTTCATTCGTCTGTTTCCGATCCCAAGGACACTTCTCTCGCAACTCGTCTAAAATATCGAGGAAGCGGCCAAATGCTTCCATTTGTTCTTTTCTTGTATGCATAATCAGTTTATTAATATCATTTTGTAGTGCAAAAGTACATAATAATCCAACGACTTTTATTAATTTTGCACTCAATTATGCGATAATCAATTAAATAAATAAAATATAAAATGGAATTAGCAAGTAAGTACAATCCCGCTGACGTGGAAGGAAAATGGTATCAGTATTGGCTGGACAACAAACTCTTTAGTTCAAAACCCGACGGACGTGAACCTTACACAGTCGTCATTCCACCACCCAACGTAACCGGAGTACTCCATATGGGACACATGCTAAACAATACCATTCAGGATATATTAGTACGCCGTGCCCGCATGGAAGGCAAGAATGCCTGCTGGGTGCCGGGAACCGACCATGCTTCCATTGCCACAGAAGCCAAAGTGGTGAACAAACTGGCCGGACAAGGTATAAAGAAAACTGACCTTAGCCGTGACGAATTCCTGAAACATGCCTGGGCGTGGACAGAAGAACATGGAGGTATTATCCTGAAACAGCTGCGCAAACTAGGTGCATCCTGCGATTGGGACCGTACAGCATTCACCATGGACGAAGAACGTAGCGAAAGTGTCATCAAAGTATTCGTAGACCTTTACAACAAAGGTTTGATCTATCGCGGTGTACGCATGGTAAACTGGGACCCAAAAGCACTGACAGCTCTCAGTGATGAAGAAGTTATTTATAAGGAAGAACACAGCAAACTGTATTATCTCCGTTACAAAGTAGAAGGTGATGCTGAAGGACGCTATGCGGTAGTTGCTACCACTCGTCCCGAAACAATTATGGGAGATACTGCCATGTGTATCAATCCCAATGACCCGAAAAACCAATGGCTGAAAGGCAAAAAGGTAATTGTACCACTGGTAAACCGTATCATTCCGGTTATCGAAGACGACTACGTAGACATTGAATTTGGTACAGGATGTCTGAAAGTAACACCCGCCCATGATGTGAATGACTATATGCTTGGCGAAAAATATAACTTGCCCAGCATTGATATCTTCAATGATAACGGAACACTGAGCAAAGCTGCCGGACTGTATGTAGGTATGGACCGTTTTGATGTACGTAAACAGATTGAACAAGACTTGCAAGCTGCCGGATTGCTGGAAAAGGTAGAAGCTTATACTAATAAGGTAGGTTTCTCGGAACGTACCAATGTAGCCATCGAACCGAAACTGTCCATGCAGTGGTTCTTGAAGATGCAACATTTTGCAGACATGGCATTGCCTCCTGTAATGAATGATGAACTGAAATTCTATCCTGCCAAATACAAGAACACCTACAAAAACTGGCTGGAAAATATCAAAGACTGGTGTATCAGCCGCCAGCTTTGGTGGGGACATCGCATTCCGGCATACTTTCTGCCTGAAGGCGGTTATGTAGTAGCCGAAACAGCGGAAGAAGCTTTGAAGTTGGCACAAGAAAAAACCGGTAATACCAATCTGAAAATGGAAGATTTACGTCAAGACGATGACTGTCTGGACACTTGGTTCTCTTCATGGCTGTGGCCCATTTCTTTATTTAACGGTATCAATAATCCTAATAATGAAGAAATAAACTACTATTATCCTACTAGTGACTTGGTTACAGGACCGGATATCATTTTCTTCTGGGTGGCACGAATGATTATGGCAGGATATGAATATAAAGGTGATATGCCGTTCAAAAACGTTTATTTCACTGGTATCGTACGCGACAAACTGGGACGTAAGATGTCAAAGTCTTTGGGTAATTCACCCGACCCGTTGGAACTAATTGACAAGTATGGTGCCGATGGCGTGCGAATGGGTATGATGCTTGCCGCTCCCGCAGGAAACGATATTTTATTTGATGATGCGTTATGTGAACAAGGACGTAACTTCAATAACAAAATATGGAATGCATTCCGCTTGGTGAAAGGTTGGGAAGTTGCCGATATTGCACAGCCCGAATATGCAAGACTGGCCACTGAATGGTTTGAATCCATGTTGGCAAAAACAGCTGCAGAAGTAGCTGACTTATTCGGCAAATATCGTTTGAGCGAAGCACTGATGGCTGTATACAAATTATTCTGGGACGAATTCTCAAGCTGGTATCTGGAAATGATCAAGCCGGCATACGGACAACCCATTGACAAAGCGACCTATGAAAAAACTTTAGGCTTCTTTGATAACTTGCTGAAGTTGCTGCATCCGTTCATGCCTTTCATTACCGAAGAGTTATGGCAACATATATATGACCGAAAAGAAGGGGAAAGCCTGATGGTCCAGCAATTGAACATTCCGACTGCTTGTAATGAGATTATCGTCAAAGAATTTGAAGTAGTGAAAGAAGTAATCGGTGGTATCCGTACTATTCGTTTACAGAAAAACATTGCACAGAAAGAAACTTTGGAGTTGCAAGTAGTAGGTGTAAATCCAGTAGCTACATTCAATCCTGTTATTACTAAATTGTGTAACCTCTCTTCTATCGAAGCCGTAGAGAATAAAGCTGACGGCTCCGGCTCATTTATGGTAGGTACCACTGAATATGCCATACCATTGGGCAATTTAATCAACACAGAAGAAGAACTGGCAAAACTGGAGGCTGATTTAAAATATCAGGAAGGCTTTTTGCAAAGTGTATTGAAAAAATTAAGCAATGAAAAATTTGTCAGCAAAGCACCAGCCAACGTTATTGATATGGAACGTAAGAAACAGGCTGATGCAGAAAGCAAAATAGCTTCTTTAAAAGAAAGTATTGCTGCTTTGAAAAAATAAAAAAATATACCGCTTTACAGAGATTGCAACATTCTATGTAAAGCGGTCATCACTTCTTTTTTAATAAAGAGATGTGTCAAAAGTAATTCTGCTATTGTCTTGCTGCAAAGCTCGGATAGTTTTGATAATTACTTCAAATTTTGACACATCTCTTTCTTTTTTCTAATTGTCTTTCATTATTCAACGGGTATGATCTTTCCTGTTTTTCTGAGAAATTTTCAATTCTACTATAAAAGCAACTACCAAGCCCAAACCACCAAAAAGCAAGACATTTGCACCATAAATCAATGAAGTTAACTCGCTCATGCGCCAATTACGCTCTGTGAAATAATCGGGAACCGTGGTTACACAAATAATATAACCAGTCAACAAGCCTAGTCCCATACCCAGCAACAAACAGCCAAATTTCAAGGCCGAGAAAGAAATCGGGGAAGATGACATGAAAGGAGTTCCTACAGGAAGAGGCAGGCTAAGCCTGTTCCCCAACATGGAAGGATCTAACTTGTCTCCCAATTTTTCTATCATAGTAAGACGCTCTTTCTTACCAACAAAAAGTTCAAATAATTTGTAGCTTCCTAATGTAATGATACCTACAACAATCCAACCGGTAATGTAACCCATAATTTATTCGTATTTAAGTTATTAATTTTGTTCCTTTGTATTCATTAGACGCTGCGTAGCCAAAGAGGTTACACTTTTAAGAAAGAAAAAAAATATTTTCTCTTTTTATGTAACCTCTCTCCCAGCCCTGCGTCTAATAGACAAAATGGAAAACGACGAAACACATATTATTCATAGGATATTAAAAGGAGAAACTTCTCTCTACGAATACTTCTTGGATAAATACAGTCAGCAAGTATTTATCTTGATTATACGCATCGTGGAGAATCAGGAGGATGCGGAAGAGTTGACCCAGGATACGTTCTTGAAAGCCTTTGAACATCTTTCGTCGTTTAAAGCAGAGAGTAGTTTCTCTACATGGATATACCGCATTGCATATAACACCGCCATATCGGCAACCAGAAAAAAAAGCAAGAGTTAATTGTTATGGACAGTGCCATGTTAATGAATATATCCGACCAGCAAATAGACGATGCCCTGAATGATGAAAGCGGGGAACGGGTAGGAAAGCTCAATAAGGCCATCAAGAAACTGGATGCAGAAGAACGCGCCTTGATTTCCCTATTTTATAATGAAGAGAAAACTATCGGTGAAATCGCTCTTATCCTGGGACTGACGGAAAGCAATGCAAAAGTAAAATTGCATCGAATAAGAAAAAAATTAGGTATTAAGGAACAAGTGAACACCATTGCAAATCGTTATAACAAATGGTTATACTTGTTCCATATTTCAAGTTGCTAAGATAGCTAAAAAGGGAGTGTGGTTATGCTCCCTTTTTAGTTTGGTCCCAATTTATCTTCCATCCTATTTTCAGATATAATATAATGAAGAAATATCCAATAAGAGAATAAGAAATAATATCTATTATAGTATTTATTGTTGGAGTTACTATACTAAAATTAAACAGTCCGATAATTAACATACAAACCTTCAAAACACATCCAACAAAGGCTATTAATGCTGCTGTTCCAAATTTTACAATCTTCATTTTTTCAATGCTTTTTCAAATAGTGAATATGTCTTAATTAGCTTCTTTGCGTTCTTTTCTTTTATATCAAAATCGTAATATCCATCATTGGTATAAATCCTAATAGCAGTCATTGTTTTATCTTTGAAAACCGAACAGTTTCCAATCAAGGTTAATTCAACTCCAAGCAGATTCATTCCAAAAGCAACGACAGCCCCACCTCCAGGTGTAGATAAAGTATAATCTTTGTTTTTAAAATTGTAAGTATTTCCATCTTTGTCAAGAAATACAATATCAGCATCAGAGTCAACGGACAAGACTTCTTTACTGCACCATCTTAACTGGGCAAAATCCAATCCATGATCATGTGCAAAACGTAACCAAATGTTTTTCCCAATAGGAGATACCATCATGACAGATTCAGAAGATATCTTTTCAAAAGAAGTATATACTTTTTTCTCTTTGGAAAATTTGTCTACTTCGTTTATTTTCAAACTTTGTCCATAGACAGAAACACCCATAAGTAAAGAGGCGCATAATAAACAAATTCGGCTGTGCATAATCTAATAATATTAATTTTTGCACAAAAATATAAACTTATATTTTTACCGCATTAAATCTAAGTTATTTTTATGTAATGTTAACTATTCGAAGAATACACTTTTAGTAAAATAAAATTGCAAAATTAAACAGGTGTGCAAAGATATTAGAGAGCCATTTTATACAATGAAATTAATGTATCAGTCAAATGTGTTATTATGATTGATATTGCCAAATTATACAAGAAACAAAAAAACGACTCCTATATGAAAGAGATAGATTATAGTAGAAGCTCTACGAATTTATAAATAGATATATAAAGCAACCATTAGATCGTTATTTGAGAAAAGTTTAAACAGACTGTAAAACAGGGCATAAGGATGTTTTTTTTAACTTTATTTATTAAATATTTGCATATTAAAACAAATAGGCTTACATTTGCACATAAAAAAAAGCAAGAAAAAGCCTACAACCTATTTCTTGCTAATTATTAATTTTAAAAATTATAAATGAGAAATCTAAAAGAAGACAGTATATTACTGCTAGTTAGATTCATTTTAAATGTAATTTTGGAAGTTATTAAACTAGTTCTTCCAAAAATTATAGAGTGGATATTTCATCCATAAAACAATCTAACGAATGCTGGGGATCACAAGGTGGTTGCCCGGCATTTTCTTCCTTTATTCTTCCAATGTCGCAAAACTAGATAGAATATTTATTATATCCAACTGTTTTACGCAACAAAGATATGAAATTATATTTGTTTAACCAAATAAAAATAAATAATTTTTCAGAAAAGGTATTCATTTTTTCTTTTCCCCCTTATTCATTGCTTCCAGAATCTTTATCCATGATTCAGGAACTTCCACATCCATGATGTTCCCATCTCCATCTTTTACGATGTATTTATTCTTCTTTTTCTTTTCGTCCTTTGGCTTTTCTTTCTTATCATCCTGCATATCTGTAATCTCCTATATCTAAGTATTGCAAAAGTAATCTAAATCTGTCAGAATCGCTAAGTTTTCTGGTATTAAATCTAAAGACAAACTCATCTACATAGTGTTGCATATATTTTTTGCTTATATGATAATACGTGGCGTATATCCTCTTGAAAACAGACCAAGCGTTTTCTATCGTATTGGTAGTAATCATCACCGTTTCTTTATTCTCATTGTAATAAGTGATACCATAATACTTGTGCCCGTGGTCTACAGATATCTGGTTGTACATTTCGGATACTTCGCCATAGTCCCATCCATCAGTATATATTGTACTTCCTTCTTCAACATATTTTCTTATAATTGGAAGCAGCTTGGATGGACCTGTTCCGCTTACTACTTTGGCAACCAAATCCCCATTTCTGCCTATTAGTCCAAAAACAGGAACTTTGTCTTTAAAACTTCTCCCCTGGCATCTCTCCACTTTTTTATCCTTATGTCGGTTTGCATTTTTTCCACCTGCAAATGATTCATCAATCTCAACTTCTCCTTCAAGATAGTAGTCATTTTCTCCTGTCATAGCCTTACGTATCTTATGCAACATACGCCATGCGGTCTTTTGAGAAACATCAATATCTCTAGATACCTGATAGGAAGATATACCTCTTTTCCCTTGAGCAAATAACCACATAACATAGAACCATTTAGTGAAAGGGACCTTACTGTTTGCAAAGCACGTTCCTGTTTTTACTGTGAAATACCTGTTTGTGTTCTTGCATTTATACTTATGATTCTTGCATTTATAAACCTTGGAGGTAGGATCAAATGGAGAAACAACTTTGTCACCCCATTTCCATTGTTCGTACAGGTCATAACAAGCATTTTCATCCTTTACAATCTGTATAAACTCTAGAAAATTCATTGACTTTTTCATACAGCCTCCTTTTCTTTGATTCTTTTGCAATATAACGATAAAAAGTTAAATATACAAATAAATATAAAGAAAAGATAGACTGTAATATTATGTTATATAACTTTATAAGTTTAAGTTGACACAAGCAGAAAATATATAATTATAACATTTTGTTATAGCTTATTTATCAAGTGTCCATTTATTCCTTAATGCCAAAAATTATATATACTCATAACAGAAGCAGAATGAACGAGAAACAAAAAGATAAAGGATTAATGAAGGCTGTAAAAGAACAGCCCCAATTCCGGCTGACCTCCAATTTTACTTTCCGCACCATGCAGAAAGTAGAGGAAGCTATACTCTTACGTGAAAAGAAACAGGAGAGAAAGATGTTACTAGCTACTATTGCTGCTTCTCTATTCTTAATAATAAGCGGCAGCATCGGTCTGTATATTTATTTTGGAAAGCACATTAAGGAAACTATGTATCATGCATTTCTTGCTGGCAGTCATGTTTTAAAAATACAAATTCCTCTCATTTATCTGCTATTCATCATAACTATACCCTTATTCATGGTTTTTGACCGATGGATGAGAAAACAATATTTTAAACGCCACTCTTGAAAAAACATTTTCCTCACCTATGATATAAAAAAGCATCGGAAACTTTACTATCCCGATGCTCCTATTATTTTATCTATTTTTCAAGCAAGTCTTTTAAAAATGCATCCAATTCTTCATCCAAACCCTTTAAAAGTTCATCATTCAGCAATAAAGTGTCTTCATCATCTATCAATAAAAGTTCGGTTACAGTTTCCCTATCCTCATCAACCAAAACAAAAGAATAAGGCTTCATTATAGCTAACTTATCCAAAACTCCCGTATCTTTCAATGCGTTGATCTCCCCACGAAGTATACGCTCTACTATTGTATAAAAATCATCTTCACTATAATCCACCCACTCTTCAATTATGGTACGTGACAATTCTTCGTCATCATCATTAAAAATAACTAATTCACCACTGTCCTGCTTAGGTTGCAAATGGATATCGGTGACTACCGTTCTCTCTCCATCCGCTATATATTTATCAACCGCTTCCCGAAGCGAAGACGCAATAGAAGCATGTGACTGTGCACTGAGTTTCATACCAAAATCAATTTTATATATTATTTATATCCAAAAGTACAAAAAAAATCTTTCTCTCAACACTTATTCTCTAAAAATTATCATCAAAACGTTTCATTTGTATTCTCAATTGGGATAGCTTACTCTCTCTTTTCTCTAACTCCAATGAATAAAAGGCTATCAATTGTTCATCCCTGCTGCCTGATTTCACCAAATTCTTCGCTTTACCCAACCATTCCTTGGCCTGTTCTACATTATCCTTTATTTCATAATATAGTGCAATATTAAAAGCCGCTTTCATCTTTTGCTGGCCTTTTCTCTTCTCATAGGCTATCTTCCACTGACTATACGCTTCATCCCAATTGTTCTCACGAAGATATACACCGGCATCGCGCATTTCAATATTCCCGCCATCGTAATAAAAACGAGCCACCTCATCCCAATGTGGCAACAGATGTTCTACTGGAATAGAAGCGGCATATTCCGAAGCTTCTTTTACTATCTTCCGGTCAGAAAGAGCTGGTTCTATTTCCCAGGAAATGGTATCTTGCTTGGCAACTACAAACAAAGGTTTATCACGATTGGGAATATATACTCTAACAATCGGAGATATAATTCCATCTACAGCATCTATAGGCATAGGAAAATCCGGATAGAACAGTACGCCGGGCTTAGTCTGAATATGAATACGATCAAAAGACAATATCATATCCACTCCCAAGTCCTCGCTCAGTTTCCGTACTTCCTCTTTAGTCAGAATGACATTAACCCGTGGCACTTTATCCTGTGCCCGGAATACAGAATCACAGATAATGACCTGATCGAAATAATTCACATTGGCAATATTCTCTGCCAAAGCTTCGGATGCCACTTTACCATCGCCTTCCAATTCGCTGCTCAGTATTTCATGATTATCTTTAGTTTTCAGTACAGGCATATTGTTTATCACAGCCACTTTTCTCACAGCATCCGGAAAACTGACATCGGCTGCCTGTAACTGGTCAAAAGATATGGTCTGCAAACTGCTGCAGGAAGCAAAAAGTGTCCCGGCAACTAGAATTATTAATGAGGCGGATCTTTTCATATTATCATTTTTTCTTAGGGAACAAAAATACGCTTATTTATGTAAGAAGTAAGTTAAAAGGAATAAAAAAAACGTCCGGGTAGTAAATTCTACCCGAACGTTTCTATAATAATCGTTATTTATCACGCATTTTGCCCGTGACAGTTCTTATATTTCTTACCGCTTCCGCAAGGACAAGGATCGTTACGACCCACTGTCTTTTCCGCACGAACCGGCTCACGCTTTACCTCGCGGGTGTCATGTTCGGCAGCAGCTTGCTGGTGAGGATCACTTAAATCCTGCTTTTCCTCTCTATACTGTTGACGAGGAGCCTGCGGTTCGGGAGCAGCTTCACGAACTTGTTCCGGTTCTTGAACCGGGATTTGTCCACGCATCAATACAGAAATGGTATTGTTATTGATCTTATTTACCATGTTGTCAAACAAATTGACAGATTCCAACTTAAAGATCAGCAGCGGATCTTTCTGCTCATAGCTAGCATTCTGTACAGAATGTTTCAGTTCATCCAGTTCACGCAGGTTTTCTTTCCATGCATCATCAATAGTATGAAGCAGAATCGCCTTCTCAAATGACTTCACAATCTCCTTGCCTTCTGTTTCATAAGCCGCCTTCAAGTTGACAGAGATATTATACAAGCGTTTGCCATCCGTAATAGGAATCATGATGTTTTCGTACATATGCCCTTGCATCTCATATACCTGTTTGATAACGGGATTGGCAATCTGGGCCATACGGTCTGTCTTGCGCTTGAAGTTGTTCATTGCCGCTTCAAAGGTTTTCTCAGCAAGATCTTCTTTTCTCATCTTGTTGTACTCCTCTTCTGTGAATGGTACTTCCATTGCCAATGTCTGCAATATTTCCATCTTCACATTATCAAAGTCGCCCAATTCTACAGCATAAGCGCAACGATCCCAAATCATATTCACGATATCCATACCGATACGCTCACCCATCAAGGCATGACGACGTTTGGTATAAACAGCCACACGCTGTTTGTTCATCACATCATCATATTCCAGCAAGCGTTTACGAATACCAAAGTTATTTTCTTCCACTTTCTTCTGAGCACGTTCAATGGAATTTGAAATCATCTTGTGTTCAATCATCTCACCTTCTTTGAAGCCAAGTTTATCCATTACACTGGCAATACGATCTGAAGAGAACAAACGCATCAAATCATCTTCCAATGATACAAAGAACACAGATGAACCCGGATCCCCTTGACGACCGGCACGACCACGCAACTGACGGTCCACGCGGCGACTTTCATGACGTTCCGTACCGATAATAGCCAAACCGCCCGCAGCTTTCACTTCCGGACTCAGCTTAATGTCGGTACCACGACCTGCCATGTTGGTAGCAATAGTCACGATACTCTTCTGACCTGCCTGTGCCACAATATCCGCCTCTCTTTGATGCAGTTTCGCATTCAACACATTATGCTCAATCTTGCGCATTGCAAGCATTTTGCTCAACATTTCAGAGATTTCCACCGAAGTGGTACCTACCAGAACAGGACGTCCTTCTTTTACCATTTCTTCAATCTCTTCGATGACAGCTTTATACTTCTCACGTTTTGTCTTATAAACGCGATCATTCATATCTTTACGGGCAATAGGACGATTCGTCGGAATAACAACGACATCCAATTTATAAATATCCCAAAGTTCTCCCGCTTCCGTTTCCGCTGTACCGGTCATACCCGACAATTTATGATACATACGGAAATAGTTCTGTAAAGTGATGGTAGCAAAGGTCTGGGTAGCTGCTTCCACCTTCACGCCTTCTTTGGCCTCAATAGCCTGATGTAAACCGTCAGAATAACGACGGCCTTCCATAATACGTCCTGTCTGTTCGTCAACAATCTTAACCTGTCCGTCGATTACAACATATTCGTCATCCTTTTCGAACATGGCATAAGCCTTCAGCAGCTGGTTGATAGTGTGTACGCGTTCAGACTTGATAGCGTAATTTGTCATCAGTTCATCTTTCTTGGCCAGTTTTTCTTCTTCTGTCAAATCTGTCTCATTTTCCAAAGCAGACAATTGGGAAGTAATATCAGGCAAAACGAATAAAGTAGGATCTGCCGCATTTCCTGTAATCAGGTCGATACCTTTATCGGTCAAATCTACGCTGTTTTGCTTTTCATCAATTACGAAATACAATGGATCAGTGGCTTCAGGCATACGCTTGTTATTCTGTTCCATATAAATTTCCTCGGTCTTCAGCATACCTGCCTTAATACCTTGTTCACTTAGGAACTTGATTAATGGCTTATTTTTGGGGAGTGCCTTATGACTACGGAACAATGCCAAAAATCCCTCTTCCTGATCTTTCTTGTCATCCGATGCAATCAAGCGTTTGGCATCGGCCAAATATTGGGTAGCCAACTTTTTCTGAGCTTCAAACAGACGCTCTACTAAAGGACGAAGTTGTTCAAACAACTGATCCTCACCTTTAGGAACAGGACCGGAAATAATCAACGGAGTACGAGCATCGTCAATCAATACAGAGTCCACCTCATCGACAATAGCATAATTATGTTTACGCTGCACCAAGTCTTTTGGACTGACAGCCATATTGTCACGCAAGTAATCGAAACCGAATTCATTATTCGTGCCGAAAGTGATATCGGCCATATAAGCTCTGCGGCGTGCATCTGAATTAGGCTGGTGTTTATCAATACAGTCCACACTCAATCCATGGAACTGATACAATGGCCCCATCCATTCCGAGTCACGTTTTGACAAGTAATCATTAACAGTAACTACGTGTACACCATTACCGGTCAGTGCATTCAAAAATACAGGTAAAGTGGCCACTAACGTCTTACCTTCACCAGTAGCCATTTCGGCAATCTTGCCTTTATGTAACACTACGCCACCGAATAACTGTACATCGTAATGCACCATGCTCCATACCATGTCATTGCCACCAGCAATCCAATGGTTCTGCCAAATAGCTTTATCGTCCTCAATACGCACAAAATCTTTTCCTTGAGCAGCCAATTCACGGTCAAAATCGGTAGCGGTTACAATCAATTCCGGATTTTCAGAGAAACGGCGTGCAGTGTCTTTTACAATGGCAAAAGCCTGCGGAAGTACATCATCCAGTGCCTTTTCATATTTTTCCAGCACTTCTTTTTCCAGTTTGTCTATCTGCGCGAAGATGCCCTCACGATCTTCCAGTTCTGTAGTTTCGATAGTACCTTTCAATTCTTCTATCTTCTTTTGTTCCTCTGCAGCCGAATCAGAAATGTATTTCTTTAATTCTACTGTTTTTGCACGAAGCTCGTCATTGCTCAATTTGGCAATTTCCGGATAAACAGCCTTTACTTTATCAACCCATGGCTTGATTTCTTTCATGTCACGAGTGGCCTTATTTCCAAATAATTTGCCAATAAATTCATTAAATCCCATTGTATTTTTTTGTTTTTATTATTTTCTAATTTGATTACTTTTGAAAATGCAAAGTTACAATAAAATGCAGATTAATTTGCACTTCTCTCCTTAATATTATTTTCTGATGTCTGTCATTGGTGCCAGAACGGCTGCATTAGGAGCACGAATACGCATATAATGAGCTACGGTGGGTGCTATATTACCTATTTTTACAGGCGCATGGATTATTTCCGGTTTTATTCCGTTCCCAATGAAAATCAATGGAGCCGACGCATACGAATAGCGTTGCACCTGCGTATCAAGCGAATGTTCACGGAACACAGTCCAACCTGGTAAAACTTCTATCCACAAGTCTCCAGAACATATCGGGTTATAGTAATTCTTTATTTTATCAATGGTAGGAGTCCACGCCCCCAATTGTAAACGTTGTGAAGAATATACATCTTTCACCCCACTGAACTGTACCAAAAATTCTGCCGCACGGTTCAATATCTCGGACATATTCAGTTGTTTCTGCTCTATCAGCTTATGATTCAAATATATTTGTTGCTCAAAATGTGCCTCCACCCATTGCCCTTCACCGTAAATAGCAGCCAAATAAAGGTTTAACAGAGCAGAACAACGTTCAATATGGAATTCTCCACCCGGTATTTTATATTGAGGAGGATCAACAGGATCTGTGTCAGCATATCCTGTAGAGGTTATAAAGAATAAAGTATTGTTCAAACCAACTTTCCGGTCTATCAATTCCAATAATTCAGCAATACTGTTATCCAAGCGTACATATGTATCCTGCATTTCCATCGGGAGTTCTGCAGGAGCCTTATGATCATAATTCCCGGCATAATATGCTAGTGACAAAAAGTCCGGAACAGCATCCTTTCCAATGGAAGTATTACTCAAACAAGCATTAACCAAACGGTTTACCTCATCATTAGCATAGGGACTTGTTTTCAATTTACGGTATTTATTTTTCCGTTCATCATCGAAATTATGCTTGAACGTAACTTGTTTGTTCTCGCTAGTCAAATATTTATAGACAGTCACAGGCAAATAAGGCGCCCACGACATATTGCCGATACGGAAATCTAGTCCTTCACGGTCATTATAAGTAGTCACCCATGCAGGAAATATACCGTAATATGTGCTGCCACTCCATTTTCCTGTTTCATCATTCAACCAGAATGCACCTTTCGAAGCATGGCCGGCAGCTAACACCGCCATTTCACGTGTAGGAGCGATAGAATAAACTTCAGCTACTCCTTGTGTGGCTATTACCAACTCATCTGTCAAAGTCGACACCTTCATTTTCTGCGGAGAAGTAGACTCTGAAGTATAAATGCCCATAAAATCAGCATCGTCCACACAATTAAGGACTCGAAGAGTACTGCGGTCCATCCAGTTATCCCCCACGATTCCGTTGGTATAAGGTGTAGTACCAGAATAAATGGCCGCCACAGCTGATGACTTATCTACATTAATAAAATCATATTCGGCATTCCGATAAATCCGTCCTTCTTTCCACAACCGCTTAAAGCCACGTTCACCGTATAAAGCCGAAAAAGCCTCTATATAATCAGTCCGCAATTGGTCAATAGTCAATCCGACCACTAACCTAGGGACCGCAGGAATGTTCTGTGCCTGCAACCCTGTTAATGCGATAACAGTCAAAAGAGAAGTTAAAATGCGTCCTTTCATTTATTGTTTTGTCTGTAATATAATAAAACGTGGTTTGCAGAACATATTAACAAACACAGTGCCAAAGGTAATACCGTTACGTTGAATTTTTGCTGTATAAACGGCATTATCATCATAAAAGATGTTAAGCACACTATATTTATTGTATGATAGTAGTCTTTTTTACCTTTTATAGCTCGATAAACCATAACCGGAAGATAAATTAAAGGGATAGGATTCAATAAAAGGATAAGCCAATTGGACCCTACCGTAGGATGAGTAGAAAAAAAGACCAAGAAAGTGATGACACATCCCGCCAATCCTTGTACACCGAAAAGAAGCAAATCCCAAATCCAGATTATTTTCCTGATTTTAAACTGCAACCACCCTACAAAGCAAGTAACTCCTATTAAAATAAAGACACACACCATGGGTGACAACGGAAAGCCTTCCCTAACGTCCTCTGGTTCTACATCCACTACCTTTTTTTCATGCAGAATCAAAGGACGCACGCTGTCACCTACTACTATAGTTGCTTTTTTTGCTGCCTCCAACATATAAAAAGGAGCGAACATCTGCTTACGCGTATCAATAGGCTTATCAGCTTCACTGCCCAAACACATATCAATGCCCAGCTCATCCCATTCGTGCCCTTTAGTATATTGATGGACAATATCCCGAAAAGAGAGTCTCTCTTTTCCTTCAGAATAAACAACCTTTCCTTCAATACACTTTTCTATTATATCACGCGCACGTGTAGTGCAATTATCATAGAAAAAGTTATAACGATAAACCCTATTCTTCGGCAGATAATTCTCTTCCAGCAATCTTCTGAGTTTCTGTTTTTCCGAAATAGTCAAATTCAATGTCTGCTGATAGACCGAGGAACCACGCATAGCATAACTACCTTCAAAATAAGGATAACGGGTTACGCCCAATTCATAATCAGTCTCTCCTTTGACAAAACGATAGATAAAACGGGGAGTATTAAAGCTGAACATACCATAATTAAACACCCAGTCCTCTCCACGTGCCGTATCCTCATAGCGCAATGCCGTATGCCCGAACAAAGCATATATTTCTGTACCGGGAGCACAAGTCATCAGACTCACCTTTATATTATCCTCCTGACCTCTAATCGATTGACTCAAGGAAAAGAATAACAAAATCAATGCTATAATTAATTTATTCATAAAATCCATTTTCTGTTTACCGATGCAAAAGTACACCTAAATATTAATTAATTCCTCACAAATACCATTTTTTATTGCTATTCCTATTTATTTTTTGCGTTACTTTGCAGCCGAAAAAGCAAAGTTGTGAATTTAATAATCGACATAGGAAACTCAGTAGCTAAATTGGCTATATTTGACAGAGGCGAGTTAGTTGAAGTATTTCGTGGCTCCAATCATTCTTTAGATTGTCTCCCGATGCTTTGTTCTCGATACCCCTTGAAACGAGGTATCATAGCTTCTGTCATAACACTAAGCAATACTATCCGGCGCCAACTGGGAAGATTGCCTTTTAATATCATCGAATTAAGTCATGAAACCCCTGTTCCTATCACTAATTTATATAAAACGCCTCAAACACTGGGTATGGACCGTTTAGCAGCTGTGGTTGCAGCAAACTGGCTGAAGCCTGGACACGATGTACTGGTTATTGACGCAGGGACCTGTGTTACATACGATTTTATCGATGCCGACGGATCCTATCATGGGGGCAATATTTCTCCAGGAATGCGTATGCGTTTCAAAGCATTGAACATATTCACCGACAAACTCCCCAAAGTAAGCGCCAAAGGAGAAGTTCCGATGTATGGACAATCTACAGAAACAGCTATCCGGGCAGGGGTCATTCGCGGAATAGAATTTGAAATGAGCGGGTATATCACCCATCTTCAAAAGAATTATCCGGGACTTTTGGTTTTTTTAACGGGCGGAGATGAATTTTCTTTTGATACAAAATTAAAAAGTATCATCTTTGCAGATAGATTTTTAGTATTGAAAGGTTTAAACAGAATATTAAGCTATAATGATAAACTATAAAAGACTGATTAGTGCGTCAATATTACTCACAGTCACAGGGCTAGCCGTAGCCCAAACAAGCACAAATTCTCCCTATACACGCTACGGCTTTGGTCAGTTAGCTGATCAAAATTTTGGTAACAGTAAAGCGATGGGAGGAATAGCATACGGCTTGCGAAACGGCTACCAAATCAACGCATCTAATCCGGCATCTTATACAGCCATCGATTCATTGACATTCTTGTTCGATGCAGGAATGACCCTTCAAAATGCGAACTTCAAGGATGGTAATGTAAAAACCAATGCTAAAAATTCAAGCTTTGATTATTTGGCTATGCAATTTCGCCTATGGAAAAAAATGGGGATGACAGTTGGGTTTCTTCCATTTTCCACAGTAGGTTACAGCATCTCCAAAACACATGATTTTGAGGATGTTAACAATAACGGGAAGTGGAGCGAATCTTATGATGGCGACGGAGGTTTTCATCAAGTTTTCATAGGATTAGGTTATAAAGTTTTTAATAATTTGTCTGTTGGTGCAAATTTTTCGTATCTTTATGGAGATATTACTCATCAATCCATGACAACTATTGGAGCGACAGATACACGTAGTATTAAATTAGACAAATTTTCTATCAGTGATTATAAATTAGATTTTGGTTTACAGTATACTTATAAGTTAAATAAAAAAAACACTATTAATATAGGTGCTGTTTATACCTTGGGACGTACCTTGCATGGAGATGCATATAAGTATCATCAAACAGGTGCGGAAAGTAATGGTTCTATCTATGTACAGTCACAAACTGGCGATACTATTCCGAATCCGTTTAAAATGCCACATACATTTGGTATAGGGCTTACATATGTATATGATAACCGCTTAACTATAGGGGTTGACTATACTTTACAAAAGTGGAATACAGCCGATCTAGCTTGGAGTAAGTTCAATAAAGAAAGTGTGGAAATGAATAGCCGTACAAAAATAGCTTTTGGTGCGGAATTCGTACCAAGTTATATCAGCCACAACTATCTGAAACGTATTCGTTACCGTATGGGGGCCTATTATTCAAGTCCTTATAATAAGGTCAGCTATACTAGTCCGGACACAGGAACAACCAGTTTCCAAGACGGTGCACGCGAATATGGTGTCAGTATTGGGTTTGGACTTCCCATGTTCCAAAGTAAATCTATGCTGAACATTTCCGGGCAATACATTAAAGTCAGTCCTAAATTTAAAGGATTAATGGAAGAAAATTATTTGAGAATCAATATTGGACTTACTTTCAATGAACGTTGGTTCATGAAGTGGAAAGTTGATTAATAAAATGGAGAGAAGCAAATAAATAACAACAACTAAATTTATATACGATGAAAATGAAGATGGTAACAGCGCTGTTCGTTCTTTCCTTAGGTACGACAGCTTCTTTCGCTCAGACCGGAGCGTCAGACGGATCAAGATTCGGACATGGTGAAGACAGTATCCGATGCTTGAAAAATATCAGTATTTACACTGAGTATGTTAAGACTAACAATTTCAAGGATGCTTACACTCCTTGGATGAGTGTATTTACAGAAGCCCCCAAAGCTCAAGTAAGCACTTATACTAATGGTGCAAAAATTCTTCGTGCCTTAATAGCCGGTGAAAAAGATGCAGCTAAACAAAAACAATACTTTAACGAACTGATGAAAGTTCACGACCAACGCATCCAATATCTGGACGATTTGAACAAGTTGGTTAAAAGAGATGCTACAAAAGGCTCAATCATCGGTATGAAGGCCCATGACTACTTCACAATGGGTGGCCAAGACATGAATGAAGCATATAACATGTTCAAAGAAGCCATTGAACTTGAAAAAGAAAACTCTGACTACTTTGTATTACAAGAGTTCATGGATGCAGCTGCCCGTAAAATGAAAAGTGATGAATCATACAAAGAACAATTCATTCAAGATTATTTATTTGCATCAGGAGTTGCTGATGGAGCTTTGAAAGCCGCTACAAAGGAAAATGACAAAAAATTATTGAAAGTGGCAAAAGACAATATTGACGCATTCTTCATTAATAGTGGTGTGGCAACTTGTGATAATTTACAAGCAATTTATGCTCCGAAAGTTGAGCAAAACAAGACTAATTTGGATTATCTGAAACAGGTTATCTCTGTAATGCAGATGTTAAACTGTACAGAACAAGAAGCTTACTTTGCTGCATCTGAAGCTGCACATGCCATCGAACCGACAGCAGAAACGGCTGTAGGTTGCGGATACATGTATTATAAGAAAGGCGATATGGACAAATGTATCGACTATTTTGATCAAGCTATCAATTTAGAACAAGACCAATTAAAGAAAGCTGATTATGCATATAAAACCGCTGCCATTTTATTTAGTAAGAAACAGTTGAGCAAAGCAAAACAATATGCACTGAAAGCGATCTCGTTAGATGGCAACAACGGTAAACCTTACATTTTGATTGCTAACATGTATGCATCAAGTCCTAATTGGAGTGATGAAGCAGCATTGAACAAATGCACTTATTTTGCAGTTATCGACAAATTGCAAAAAGCAAAAAGCGTAGATCCTAGTGTTGCTGAAGAAGCAAACAAACTAATTAGTACTTATGCAGCCCATACCCCCAAAGATGCTGATTTGTTCTTCCTCAGTTTAAAGAAAGGTGACTCTGTTACAATCGGCGGATGGATTGGTGAAACAACAACTATCAGATAATTATGTCGTCTGAAAAAGAACAAAAATCACACTTTATATTCTTAAACATAACAGTTGCCGTTTGGACAACTGTTATGTTTGTTTTATTTCCAGCATGCTCAAGAGGCGAAAAGAATCTGGCAGAAGCTATTACAGAAAGAGATTCGTTGCCCAGCATGAAAACATTGGGAGTTACTACCCTTATATCCGATTCCGGTATCACCCGCTACAAAATTATCACAGAAGAATGGGAAATTTATGATAAAAAGAATCCTCCTTATTGGGCATTTGAAAAAGGAGTTTATTTGGAAAAATTTGATTCCCTATTCCATATTGATGCCAGCATAAAAGCCGATACAGCTTATTACTACGAGAAAAAGAAACTTTGGGAATTGAGAAGCAATGTGCATATCCGCAGCCAAAGAGGAGACAAATTTGACACAGATCTGCTCTTTTGGGATGAAAAGCAGGAAAGGGTCTATTCTGACAAATTTATCCGCATTGAACAAGAAGATAAAATCATTACCGGTTATGGATTTGAATCTAACCAGCAAATGACAGAATATCAAATTTATAATAACACAGGTATTTTCACTGTAGAAGATACAGCACCAGCAGACAGTACAAAAGCTGTTGCAAATAGCACTAGAACTGATTCGATACGCTAATTCACTCACTATTATGGGTATTATTATACAGATTCTTATTACAATGGCTTTTTCCGCTTTTTTTTCCGGAATGGAAATAGCCTTTGTTTCATCCAATAAATTACGTTTTGAAATGGATCGTAACAACCAAAGCATAAATTCACGTATACTTTCCATCTTCTTTCATAATCCGAACAATTTTATCTCTACCATGTTGGTAGGAAACAACATCGCTTTAGTTATTTACGGTATATTGATGGCACAAGTCATTGAACAAAACTTGTTGTCAGGATTGATAGACAACCACTTTTTATTAGTACTAATCCAAACAATTATTTCCACATTAATCATTTTGGTCACAGGAGAATTCCTACCTAAAACCTTATTTAAGATTAACCCCAATTTCACTCTGAATATTTTTGCAGTTCCCACTTACATTTGCTATGTCTTACTCTATCCCATCAGCAAGTTTGCTTCGGGAATATCCAATATATTACTTTACATTGTAGGCATTAAAACAAATAAAGAAGCTAATGAAAAAGCTTTTACTAAAGTCGACCTAGATTACTTTATTCAAAGTAGTATACAAGATGCTCAAAATGAACAAGACATAGACACCGAAGTCAAGATATTCCAAAATGCACTAGATTTTTCGAATATTAGAATTAAGGATTGTATGGTACCTAGAACCGAAATTGTTGCTATCGAATATGGAACTCCCATAGAAGAATTAAAAGCCCGCTTCATTGAAAGCGGAATAAGTAAAATTATTGTCTATAAAGAAAACATTGACAATATTATAGGTTATATACATTCCTCTGAAATGTTTCGTGAACAGACAGACTGGACTAAGAGTGTCCGCCAATTGCCTATTGCTCCTGAAACGATGGGAGCGCATAAGCTGATGAAATTATTTATGCAACAAAAGAAATCCTTAGCTGTAGTAGTCGATGAATTCGGAGGTACATCCGGCATCGTGGCGCTAGAAGATTTAGTGGAGGAAATTTTCGGCGAAATAGAAGATGAGCATGATACAACTTCTTACATTGCCAAATCCGTCGGTGACAATGAATACATCCTTTCCGGACGTCTGGAAATAGAAAAAGCCAATGAATTGTTCTCACTTGACCTACCGGAAAATGATGATTACCAAACTATCGGTGGACTCATCCTGCACCAATACCAAAGTTTCCCCAAAATACATGAAGAGATCATTTTCGATAAATTCCATTTCAAAATAATTAAAGTAACAGCAACAAGAATTGAATTAGTAAAGTTGAAAGTAATCGAATAACAGATTTTTTTCACAATAAAATAGCTTGTAAGCTGCATTTTTTGTATCTTCGTGCGCTAAATCTATGAAGTATAAAAAAACAATAAACAAAAATAGTAAAATTAAATGGCAACATTACAAACAATCAGAAGTAAAGGCCCTCTGTTGGTCGTTGTAATCGGACTTGCCCTCTTCGCATTCATTGCCGGAGACGCATGGAAGGTTCTCCAACCACATCAGGGTAAACAAGACGTAGGTGAAGTAAATGGAAAAACACTTACAGCACAAGAGTATCAAAAAATGGTAGATGAATACACAGAAGTCATAAAATTGACACAAGGTGTTTCTGCATTAAATGACGACCAACTGACTCAAGTGAAAGACCAAGTATGGCAATCTTACGTAAATAACCAATTAATCGCAGCGGAAGCTGCAAAATTGGGGTTGACCGTCAGCAAAGCTGAAGTCCAAGCAATCATCGAGGAAGGTACTAACCCATTGTTGATGCAAACCCCGTTCCGCAATCCGCAAACCGGTGCTTTCGACAAAGATATGCTGAAAAAATTCCTAGTGGATTACGCTCATCTGGACGCAAGCAAAATGCCTGCACAATATGTAGAATACTATCAAAAGATGGGAGCTTTTTGGAATTTTATTGAAAAGACTTTGATACAATCCACTTTAGCTGAAAAATATCAGAACCTGATTGCAAAATCATTGATTTCAAATCCGGTTGCAGCTGAAGATGCTTTTATATCACGTACTGAACAATCAGACGTTTTATTAGCTGCAATTCCCTATTCTTCTATCAGCGATTCAACTATTACAGTTTCAAATAGTGAAATCAAAGATCTGTATAACAAGAAAAAAGGTTCTTTTGAACAGCCAGTTGAAACTCGTAACATCAAATATATTGATGTATTGGTTACTCCATCTGACGAAGATCGCAAAGAGGTATTAAACGAAGTAACCGAATACGCTACCCAGCTAGGTACTGCTGCAGACATGAACACATTCATCCGTTCCACCGGTTCTGTAGTTCCTTTTTCTGAAATTGCAATCAACAAGACTGTATATCCTAATGATGTAGTTGCTCGTTTGGACTCTGTAACTATCAACGAAGTATATGGTCCTTACTATAACCAAGCAGATGATTCATATAATGCTTTTAAAATTATTGCCAAACAGACAGCTCCCGACTCAATCCAATATCGTCAAATTCAGGTATATGCCGAAGATGCTGCTAAAACCGCAACTTTAGCCGATAGTATTTTTAATGCACTGAAAGGTGGAGCAGACTTTACTGATATTGCAAAAAAATATGGTCAGACAGGTGAAGCGACTTGGTTGACTGCACGCAACTATGAAGGTGCTGCATTAGATGCAGACAATGCTAAATACATTAACACATTGATAAACTCTAATGTCAAAGAATTAACCAATCTTCAGATCGGACAAGCTAACGTTATTCTTCAAGTATTGGACAAAAAAGCTATGAAAGATAAATATAAAGTTGCAGTGATTAAACGTCCGGTTGAATTTAGCAAAGAAACATACAACAAAGCATACAATGATTTCAGTCAATTCGTAGCACAGAACACTACAATGGATAAAATTATTGCCAATGCAGAAGAAAGCGGATATCGCTTGTTAGAACGTGCTGATTTCCGTAGCGCAGAACACCGTGTGGGTGGTGTAAAAGGAACTCGTGAAGCGTTGAAATGGATTTTTGCAGCCAAGGAAGGTGAAGTGTCCCCATTGTATGAATGTGGTGAAAACGATCACTTGATGGTAGTTGCTCTTGAAAAGATTAATCCTGCCGGATATCGTAATATTAATCTTGTTGCCGACATGCTGAAAGCAGAAATCATCAAAGATAAAAAAGCTGAAAAACTGATAGCTGAAATGAAAAGTGCAAGCAGCATTGACCAAGTAAAAAGTATGGCAAATGCAGTTAGCGATTCTGTAAAACATATAACTTTTTCTGCTCCGGCATATGTTTCAGTAACTCGCGCTAGCGAACCAGCTTTAGGTGCTTATGCAAGTAAAGCTGAAATAAATAAGTTAACTGGTCCTATCAAAGGTAATGCAGGTGTTTACATGATTCAGGTTTACAACAAAGAAAAGAGTGCAGAAGAATTTGATGCCAAGAATGAAGAAAACAACTTGTCCAATATGGCAGGGCGTTATGCTAGCAGTTTCATCAATGACCTGTATAAGAAAGCTGATGTAAAAGACGACCGTTACTTATATTTCTAATATCAGAAAGTTATCAATAAGACAAAACAGGCTGTATCGAAAATTCGTCGATACAGCCTGTTTTGTCTTATTCCTATTTTCGCAAAAATTAAAGATGAAATAATTTATAAAATCTATTCGTTTACGTTCCGTATTCCCATTTTTATCATTATGTTTGCAACAGTAATTATGAAGTATTTTATTGCTATATGTACGTGTATCCTTTTGTTATGTAGCTTTAATAGTACAAATAAAGGAGGAATTATCCGCGAATGCCCGCCAGAAGTCATATCTTCTATATCCATGCTTTCGGATGATACGAATTCCTATCGCCAATTATCTACAGAAAAACGATATGACGCTCCTAATGTGAAACTATCCGAAGTAAATCTTTTATGTTTCACTTTACGTACTCCGATGTTTACCAAAACATCAAAACCCTTATCTACAATCAAAGTACTTTGCCATTACCGTATTCTTCTACCAGAAAAGATTTCCGCATTAAGTTACATTCTGATATATAATAATTTACTTTGATTTTGCTCTCTAATGGGTTACGATTTGCCAACTTGCTGACTTCATCGTACTTCTCAAATTTGCTTTTTCAAATAACGCTTTTGGTTAGTACAAAATTAGCAATAAAAATCGGGAACACATCAAAACGTCCCATGATTTTTTATCACAGGACGTTTTTTATCTTCGATGAATATATCTGGTTTAATCGTTACCTTCATTTTAGCTAATTCCGGCTATGGTTGCTGAAATTTATACTTCAATCCATATTCTTCCAGTTTGTTGTACAGCGTCGTACGTCCTATTCCGAGCAGTTCGGCGGCAACCTTGCGGTTCCCGTTCGCCTGCTTCAACGCGCGTAAGACACGCTCCTTGTCTTCCGCATCGCTGCGCAGGGCGAAACTGACAGGTGAGTTAGGCTTTGTCACGGCAAGTTCCAGATGCTCTTTCGTTACAAGCCCCGTCTGTGCCTGCAATACCGCGCCCATGATTTTCTGACGAAGTTCGCGGACATTGCCCGGCCACGCATGGGTCAGCAATGTCTTGCGGGCTTCCCCGTCAAAACCGATGACATCGCATTCCAGTTCCTGATTTGCAATTTCACGGAAGAACTCTGCCAGCGGCATGATGTCTTCCTGACAGTCGCGCAACGGCGGGACGGTTATCCCGAAGTCATGCAGGCGGTATAATAGATCCTGCCGGAAACGTTTTTCATGGACCGCCTTCTCCAGATCCTCGTTGGTGGCAGCGATGATGCGGACATTGAAACTCCGGTCAGACTTGTCACCTACCGGACGGTATCTCCGTTCCTGTATGGCACGCAGAAGCATCTGCTGGGTTTCCGGTGCGAGGTTGCCCACCTCGTCCAAAAACAGCGTGCCGCCTTCCGCCTCGTGAAAATAGCCCTTCTTGGCACTGTCCGCACCCGTGAACGCCCCTCTGACGTGTCCGAAGAAAGCCGACGGCGCAAGTTCTTTGGTGAGCGAACCGCAGTCCACAGCCACAAAAGGTTTTCCTGCCCGCTTGCCCTTGTCGTGCAGCAGGTGGGCGATATGCTCCTTGCCCGTGCCGTTCTCCCCGAATATCAGCACGCTCATATCGGTTGGGGCTACCAGCCTTATCCGCTTCATGATGGCTTGGAACGCCGAGCCGTCACGAGAGAACAGTGGCATACGGCTCCGTCCGGTGTGCCGTTCTTTCAATATGTTCCGCAGCAGGGGGACGAGCTTGTCCTCCACAAGCTGCTTGGGTATGTAGTCCAGCGAGCCGAGTTTCATGCTTTCAACCGCCGTATGCACTTCGGCATAGTCGGTCATGATGACAAAGGGCTGCATCCTGCCCTCCTTGCGCATCCAGCGCAGCAGGTCGATACCGTTGCCGTCGGGCAGACGCAGGTCGGAAACCACGATGTCCCCGTCAGCGGCTTGTTGCAGATATTTCTTCGCGGTCGAGAGATGGAAAGCCTGCACGGTGTGGAATCCCTCGCGTGCCAGCAGGTTACAGACGAACTCGCAATACACGATGTTGTCCTCCACCACGATGATTTTTGTCTTATCCATTATTATATTTTCTCCTTTCTTCTTTTGCCAGCCGGATGATTTCCGAACCCTTATCCAGCACAGCTTTTACAGCATTGCCAATTGTTTTATCGTCAGGTGTGCCATTGCTATGAAGCAGTCTATAAAGTTCCCTTAACGGTTGGTCGGCACGGAGTATCTCCCATGAACTTCGCAGGTGGTGTGTCAGGGCGTCCAGTTCTTGAAGATCTTTCTTTAAACCCGCTTCCCTGATTGCCTGCATTTCCTTTTCGGTTTCCGTTATCAGTTTATCCAGCATGACGGCTTCATTGCCGTAGGACAGCAGGGTGGAGAAGTCGGGCTTTTCGTCCCATGTGCCTTTCAGGGCGCATTTGTCTGAAACCTCCAACAGTTCCGATATGGAGAAGGGTTTGAACAGGCATCCGGCGAATCCCCGTTCGATAAGTTCTTCCTTGCTGCAACTGCCCGAAGCGGTTGTTACCACTACCGGGATAGCCCTTGAGTTGCCCACATTGGAGGTGCGTAGAAGCTCCAGCAACTCGAAGCCGTTTATTTCCGGCATATTCAGGTCAGTAAGCAGCAGGGCGTATTCCTTTTTCCGTATCAATTCCATCAGCTCCGCTACATTAGTGCAGATGTCACAGTGTACTCCTTCTTGGACATACATTTCTTTCAGCATCAGTAGTAACACCTCGTCATTGTCGATGGCGATGACATCATGGAATGTACGGTCATGATGATTCCGTGTCTGATTTATCCGTTCCGGCAGTTCCCCGGCTGTCTGCATGGGTATTTCCACTGTTAAACGGCTGCCTTTGCCTTTCTCGCTCTCCAGCCAGATTGTACCGTCGAGCATTGACACGATACGCTGAACGATGGAAAGACCTAATCCGAAGCCGTCCTTTGCGGCAGCGTTTGACAGACGCTCAAACGCACCGAATACCTGTCGTTGTTCCTCTTCGGTCATTCCTGTGCCCGTATCTTCGACGATAAGTTTCAGGACCCCATTATCGTAGTCCGTTGTCAGAGAAACGCCACCGTTCTCCGTGAACTTGATGGCGTTTGACAGCAGGTTGTTGCCGATTTGCAGGATATGTTCCTTATCGGTCAGGATGACTGCATCCGTCTGATTCGTTATGGTAAGAGCCAGTCCCTTGTTCATGGCGATGGGCGTAAACTCCGTTTCAAGAATGTGCGTGATTGCCGAAATCCGGCAAGGAGAAATGTTCGGCTGTTCCTTGCCGTTGTCCAGCCGGAAGAAACTTAGCAACGTGTTAAGCATTTTACGCATACGTTCAGAAGATTGCCGGATATTACGGACATATTGCTCTTTTTTATCCGCATTATTGCCTTTTTTCATCAACGCAATATAACCGATTATTGCGGTTAAAGGTGTGCGCAGCTCATGGGTGATGGTATGCACCGCTTTCTTGCGGGAGGCTATCAGTGCCTCATTCTGTTCAACTGATTTTTGGAGTTGTCCGATTAAATCTGTTGTTTCCTGTTTATATCGCTTGATGCGGACGGCATTTCGATGGATGATGATATAAGAAATGACCAACAGCAATAAAACGAATCCTGTCAAGCCGCCAATCTGAAAGAATGACCGTTCCCGCATGGCGGCTATTTCCGCTTCTCGTTTCTGTAAGTCTGCTTGTACTTTCCTGTCTATTTGGCGAATCAAGCCTTGTAATTGTCTGTTAAGTTCTGCATTCCGTGCAGCAAGGCTGTCAGCGTGTACTGAAAGACGGCGGCTTTGTGCCTGTTGTTCAGCTATCATATTCCGATTAAGGGAACGGAGCATCGTAGTAGTCGCAGTTGGTTTCGTTTCTTCCTTTTTGCCGAAGATGCCCAAGAAACCCTTGCGCTTGGACTTCTTGGACTGTTCCTGCACACTCTTCTGCACGATTACAGGTACTTGACTGGTTATCTTATCGTTGATGGCTTGTTGCTGTTCAAGTACCTGCACGATTTGGCACATCTGCCGTTCCTTGTCTTCGAGAAGATGGCGTACACTGTCGATACGCTCTGCCGGATAGGTAGCTTTGAAACGACACATCATACTATCCATTGCCATACGCCGAGTATGGTAATGGATCAAATCGTCATTATTCCATTCCAACACAGTTTCTCCAAATAGAGAAAACCCTATCAGTTGAATCTGGATATTGTTTATGTCCTTTCGTAGTTCGTCAATCTGTCGGTTATCTGATTCCAATTTTTCTATATCCTGCCATTCTGAATGCCAGACATAAGTAATGCAGCCGATTAACAATGAAATCAGCAAATAGCCAGAAGCAACTATTTTTTGAATATATCTCATCATAATGCTTCTAACTTTGAGTTAGCACATGATTTTTGCCCAAAATTTTATTCTTAGGATTTCGGATTACCTCTTCGTGATGAAAATAATCACTGAATAAAATGTCGTTATCATGACAGTAGGCGATGATTTCATTTTCAATTTCCATCAGCGGCGTTTTGTCGCCTTGTATATATATCCGTTCGTATAGTGGATAGGAATCGGGATAATGTCCCTGAACGTATTGCATGATAACGTTTTTATAGCCTCCGCGCAGGTTCAGATCTTCAAACCAATATTCACTGACAAAACTACGGCTGGTTTCTATAATCGCTTTCCAGTCCGTGACCCCTATAAAAATCGGTGACATGAACAGTATGGTATAGATTCCGTTCTCGTGAAGTGTCCGAAGTGTTTCCAATCGCTCCCGCACCGTACTCGCCCAATCCATGTCCCGGCGGAAATTCTCATCCAGCGTATTGACGGACAATGCCACACTCAAATGCTTCATCTTTTTGAGTAAATCCAAATCACGGAGTATCAATTTGTTTTTGGTAGCGATTTGCAGATAGCAATCTACACCGACCAATTGCTCCAAGATGGAGCGAGTGATACCGTATTTTACCTCATACGGATTGTAACAATCCGTCACGGTTCCCATAAAGACATTTTTTCCAGTTATTTGAGAGCCGTTTATTTTATGTCTTGCCCGTTTAATGTCGATGAAATCGCCCCACGATTCAGAATGTCCCGTGAAGCGTTTCATAAATGACGCATAGCAATATTTGCAGGCATGGGGACAGCCTACATAAGGGTTGATAGCAAACTGACCGATTTTAGATTTGGTCAGATAGCTTTCGACCGTTTTTTCCGCTACAATTATTTTTTCCATTACATAGTTTCAGATGATGAAGCTCTTTTGGTTTCCTTCTTTGATAATATCGGTAGGTTTCACGTGTCCTATTAAGAGCGGAGATGCCGGATCGTGGAGTTTGTAGTTCTCCACTGCCAACTCCGGTTTCTTGTTGGCATAACAATATCTGCAACCGTTCAGGCACGTGTTGTATGCTCCGATGTCGCGTGTAGGCATACAACTGCATCCGATGCGGGTTCCCTTGTGCGCTATATTTTTGAACCGACATCCTAACGCATTTCCCAGATTGGCGGTAGTCATGCAGCCTGAAACGACTATTCCGTATCGGCTGTAATTCTCCGATGTCCCGCAGGTTTGCAGATGCAGCCCGTATTTCCGGGCGATTGCGCCCATTCCCTCTGCCAGCTTTTCCTTATCCCTATCGGTCAGCGGAATCAGTTCGGGCATATTGTATTCGAGCCTCTTGTACATTTCCACGAAACTGAATACGCAGAAGTTCACATACGGTGCAAGGTGTGAAGCCATGTAATCGAACATTTTCAGATGGTAATCCACCGTGTATTTTTCGGTCAGCAATACAGGATCATAACGCCATGCAATGCGTCTGCTCCCGACTTTTGCCGAGAGTTCGACAAGTGTGCCGATACTTTGGTCGATGTCCGGTACGTTCGGTTCCACATCTTTGCCGTATGCCGTGATGGTATAGTGGCAGAATACGTTGAAACGGTCGGTAATTCGATAAAGTTTCGACATAATTGAGCGATAGTTTTTAGAGCAGAACACCACACAATCCACTACCGACGGGTCGAGCGTATATTTTGTAATATGATTCGGGAACAGTGGGTTACGTGAATAGACAAAGCCTTCCTCGAATCGGTTTAACAGCCAATCGCTGTAATAATTGACGGTATCTGTCCGTCCTCCTGTATTTATAATCATGTCTTATGCAATATTAAATTTTTCATTTCTTCCTTTTTCTTACTCTTCGTCACCAAGTAAACACCGGCAAATACCAAAGCCGCCGACAACAGTTTTTGTATCGAGAGGGTGTCCTGCCCGACAGCAATGGCTATTACGGAAGCAACAATGGGCTGTACATAATTGTACATGCTGACCGTAGTGGGACGAATGTGTTTCAATGCCATCGGGATAAGCATGAATGCGATGAACGTGGCTCCAAACAGCAGATAAAAGAGTGCGCACAGTTGCGTCATGTCGAAAGTTTCCCGATGGAATATGGGGACGTGCTGCACGTGCGGGAGACAAAACGGTGCGAGTACCATTGTGGAGAACAGAAACATCCATTTCATCATCGTCACGGACGAATAGTGTCGGGACAAAGGTTTGGACAAGACCAGATAAACGGAATACATCAACTGATTCAGCAGCATCAGTGTATCTCCCCAAAGGCTGGCGGTTCCGTCGGAAGTATGTGCGGAGCTGAACACGAGCAACACTCCTCCACTTACGCCAAGAAATACGCCGAATGACTTTTTTGCCGTAATAGGTTCTTTGAGGACGGCGGCTGCCAACAGCAACACGAAAATAGGCACTGCGGTAGCGATAATGGAGGCATCGACAGGCGAAGAACTTTTTAACCCTACGACAAACAGCCATTGGTTGATACCCACGCCGCACAAGGCGCAGATGAAAAGTGTTCCCAAATCTTTCGGCAGGACTTTTTCTTTCGACATGAAGAGGGACACGAACCAAAACATCATGCAGGCGAAAATCGCCCGCATGATGGTAATTGCTTCCGGTGGTACGTCCGAAGTCAGCAGGTATTTGAATATCGGCATACTGACACCGAACAGGATATTTGCCGACAATATCAGAATATGTCCTTTCATATTACGGGTTACCAGAGGTTCGTATGTATCCGCTTCTCGATGTTGATTTCTTTTTGTTTGGGCAGAAAGGCATTTTCTGCGGGATACCCCATCGTAAGCAGACAAGTGAACTCGTAGTCTTCTGGAGCACCGACAATCTCCTTGATTTTTTCTACTTCGTCGGCAACGGGAATGTGAAATACTGTTCCCAAGCCTTCGGCAGTGGCGGCGAGCAGCATATTTTCCACCGCGCACCATGCCGAAGCGAAATAGTTGAGCGAGCTCTGTTCCGTAGGTTTGAGCAAAGGCCATGTCTGTTGGCGGAAGAACGGAAGAATCAGCAAACCGCTTTGCATCAGCATACGCTGTTGCTTGGGCAGGGCATCGGTGAACATATCCATCTTGTCTTTGTCGCCCGATTCATCCACTTCATGCACCAAATTTTTGAACGCTTCCATGTTTTTGGCAAGCGGCTCGATCACTTTAGCAATATTCTCACGCCCACGCACCACGATGAATTCAAGTTGGCGCAGATGGTCGTTGGTCGGGGCTTTGAATGCCGCAGCGATTACTCTTTTGAGGATTTCGTCACTTACTTCACGGTCGGAGTAGTCGCGGTAGGTGCGGCGTTTCTCCAATACTTCGTAAAATTCCATATCAATACGTTTTTAAGTTATGTTTCTTGTTTACGGTTGCAAAGTTACGCCGTTTTATTGTCCTGCATTTGTTTTATTGTTTTGTATTTTTGTCGTAAATTTGCAACCATATAAATAAAAGCAATTATTTATGGAAGATACAGCCATACCATACGAACTGCCCGAAGTGGAGAATCATTCGTTTTTCTTCATAGACCAGCGCGTGGAGCCGAGTCTCGAAGCCAAGCTACATCGGCATGATGCGTGGGAATTATATTATGTGGTTCACGGACAGGGAAACCGAATGGCAGGAGATACGTTACAACACTTTGAAGCGGGCGATGTGGCGTTGATTCCTCCGTCAATGCTTCATCGCTGGGAATACGCATCCGACAGTACGGACGAGGACGGTTGTGTCCGTTACCTGATGGTGGCTTTCAGTCATTCGTTAGTGGAGCGGTGCATAGACGTATTCCCCGAATTGCGGAACAGACTGGCGGGCGTGATGTTTCCGACTGATGCGTTAAAGTTCGGACCGGAGAGTTCACGGATTATCCGTAAGACACTATCTGAAATAAACGGTATGGACGAACTGGGACGTTTAAGTGCGATGTTCCGTCTGCTTCCTGTGATTTTCACCTCGTCCGACCATATATTTGCAGGAAAACCGATGCGTATCGAAAAGGACGTTCGGCGTATGCAGCAGATTTGCGCATATGTGATGAAGCACTACGTTCATTCCATTGCGCTGGATGATATTGCAGCGGAAGTGGGCATGAATCGTTCGGCGTTCTGCTCCTATTTCAAGCGGTGCAAGGGGATGACCTTTTCGCAGTTCGTCACGCAATACCGTCTGAATACCGCTTGTGAGTTGTTGAAGCACTCGCAAAAAGGAGTCTCGGAGATATGTTATCTTGTCGGATTCAACGACCTGCCGCATTTTATAAGAATTTTCACTAAATCAATAGGAACATCTCCGTCTAAATATAGAAAGCAATATCTGTATGAAAATACTTAACTTTGCCCAAAAAGTTCAAGCAGTAACGAGCAATAAAACCGTTAGTGCTTGAACTGTAAATTACAATCTCATTCCCCGTTTGCGTTTCTTTTTCTTGCGAAGCATCTCTGCCATTTCCTGATTGACTTCCGCTTCAGCGGTGTTGTAAGATGAGCCGCTGCCGTTAAGCAATCCCAAAGAGCTGTTGAATAACTCTCTTTGTACCGTGCCAGATGGTGCACTCTGTGTAGTCGCTTCATGTGCTTTGGTTGCCATTCCCATACGCTCATTATATCTATTGCGCCGCAAGGCTGCGTCAATCTTGGAATAACTGAACTGTCTGTCCACCTTGGAGCCGTTGAAACGGTAGCCGTTTTTGGTGAAGACTACACCCTGTATTTCGTCCGTCTGCCCCTTGTGCTTGAAATGCACTTCCACTCCCTGCCGTTTCAAGTTGGCGACAAGCACGTTCCAGTTGCCGCACCTGCTGACCTCCATTTTGAGGATGTCGTAAAGCTCGTACTTCGTCCTGTCCGGCTCTTTCAGCCGCTCACGCTTAACGTTATCCTTGCCGTCTGCCATGTGTAAACCATATTTCATGGTTAACTCCTTGCAAATACGGCTACTGCGCAATCGCTCGTTCCTGTCCGAAATGGTGTTGCCGTTGTTGTCGATTCGGTTATACGCGATATGCACGTGCGGATGCTCCTTGTCGAAGTGCCGGGCAATGAAGAACTGCGTGTCACGGATGCCCATCCGCTCCATGTATTCAAGCGCGATGCCTGCCATGACACGGTTCGTCAGACGTGGCTCATCCTCTTTGGAGAAACTCAACGCGATGTGTCCGACAGGTTTCGATACCTTGTTGTTCATTTGCGACTGTGTATTGAAACTCATGGCGATGGTATCTTTATTTTCCATGAACAAGCCGTCATGTGCTACTATCTGCGTATTTTTATTCTTGTCGATTATGTAGTCCACCACACCCTTGAAGTCGCTTCCTTTTGTGATTTTCGCCATCATATCCCTATCTTGGTCAGGAGTTCGTGAATCCGTGCCACCGCCACCTTGCAGTTCCACTGTTCATCGTGAAAGCCTCCGGCGTTAGCCTTGTGTGAAAGCTGGTTGAGATTGTTCGCCATGCCGCAGAGCTGGCGGATGTATCCGGCATGTTCCTTAGACAACCGTTCTTTCACATGACCGTTCCGGAAACATTCCCTCATGTACTCGCTCGGCGATACGCCCGCCTCATACGCCTGTGTCAGCAGGCGGAAGTAGTCGGCTGCCGCCATTTTCACGCCAATGCGATAGTTTAGCTTTTCTGCCGTTTCCTTTTTCGGGCGACCGCCCTTGTTACGTTTCTTATATTCCTTATGCTCCATTTTCTACTTTTAATGCTATTACTGATTATACTGTATAGACCGACGGGATTCCCCCTTCCGAAACTTGGGAAGTGAGTAGCAAGCGGTTTCGGTACACCCGAAACACAAACTTGCTACCTCCCAATCCTTGAAGAATGAGTTTCAGGCAGCTCCCGTTTTTCTCATTCGGAATGTCACAATCCCAATCCTTTCTTTTTCGGTTTTACGATGGTTCGTGGCGGTGGATTGACGGTCAAATTTTGCCGTTTCCCACACAGGTAATCGTTCAGGTCTTTGTGTCCTTTGTAGTTGTCGGAGAAGTCGCGGATGCGTCCGGCGAACTCCCTTTTAAGTTCCCAATACGCTTTTCTTCCCGCCTCGTCATTGTCAAGCAGGCAGTGGATGCGCCCATACCCGTGCAATACATCTATGGCTTTGGAAACATTGGCAACCGAATTGAGGATGACGTAATCCTGCCTGTCAAGGTTGGGCATGGCCGGGCAGTTCTTCATCCGCAACGTGAGGAAGGAAAGATAGTCCGTCATGCCCTCGAACACGAGGCATTTCTCTCTCGGCTCTCCCTGTTGCCGGATATGGCTGATGTCTTTCGGCGCGATACAACCCTTGAAGAAACGGTTGCGCACTTCAAATCCTCCCGCCACATTCGGGAAACCGATGGCGAAATAGGGCTTTCCGTTATGGATGAAGTGCAGTTCCCTACATTCCAATCTTGCCAATGATGTGTTTATACCCCGTTCCTGCAAGTAGCGGAGCAATGCCGGATGGGTGAGTTCTCCCACTTCCAGATGTTGGAAACTCGGTTCGGATGCCTGCTGGCGAAAAGAGAAAGACACGGGACGGATGTGTGGAGCCTGTTCCGCTATCCTGCCAAGCAGGTACGGTACATAGTCGGATGCGTATAGCTCTTGCGCCAGTGCGATGATGTTGCCGCCCCTGCCCAGTCCATAATCGAACCACAGGTTACGGTCGGTATTCACCTTGAACGAGGCTTCCGTTTCCTGCCGGAACGGGGATTTGTACCACAGGCTGTTTCCTTGTTGCTTTACGGGCGTGTAGCCCAGACTTTGCAGATAGTCTGCGATTCTGATTTGTTTCGCTTCTTGTGTAGTCATAATCTTACAATGGATTTAGTGATGAATGTAAAAACGATGATTTGATGAATCCGTACATCATTTTACTGAATGACAGTATAATACATATTCATCATTCTTTCATCAAAGTATTCGCCAAAAGAGAAATTCATCATTGATAGTGACGGGCATGGTGTGTCAGTCCCATTTATCCTTTTCATCATCGGAATACTTTTGATGAATATCTGATGAGAATATAAACCTGTATGTTTCAGTATGGTTATATGCTTGTTCATCATTTCATCAAAATAATCAGAGAGTTGTCAGATATTCTTTTGTCACGGTATAGAACCTTCCGGTTTTCCGTATGGGCAAATAGTGACATTCACGGGTACAGTCCACTTGGTAGGAGGTGTAGGTAAGCGTATTGGATGCAGGAGTGAGTTTCCAACATTCCTGTATCACTTTACGGACTTGGTGTTTCTCCACCTTTACCTGCGAGTGTATCAACAAAAGAAGAATATCGTTATAGCAGAACGAGAACGTGGCCGTGCCTGTACTGTCCATGATGTCGAGTATAAGCTCGCACATCTCGATTTCCAAACGGTTGCGGTTGCTGCGGATAATCTTCTGCAAGGCTTCGGTATGCAGTAATGACGGGGCAAACCACATCCGGCTTTCTTTTTTCGTTGCCATCGTCCTGTGCTGTAAATGATGCAGAAAAGCCGGGATTTCCGTTTTCAGCTTTTGCAGGAAATTGGTGTCGTCGGATTGCAGGCGGTTTATCTTGCGCACCCAATAACGTGTTTCGCCCGCATCGATGATGACAGGCAGATATTCGTTGTTGGAACACAGCACGAATTTGGCGAAAAAGGCTATCTCGTCACGGTCTTTGCCTTTGGCTTCCACTTTATAGGAGAGTGTGGTGCTGAGGTTCTTCAACCGCTCGCTGTCTTCCCTGCGGTTCAACAGCACCTCGTCCACCACAATGAGCAGTTTGCCCGTCCAGTCGGAATTGAACTGGCTACGGAAATCCTCGTTGGTGTTGAACGTGACGTTGTTCTGAAACATGGCTTTCAGGAAGTTCAGGAACGTGCTTTTGCCTGTGTTGCGTTCTTCTGATACCAACAGCAGGATAGGCAGTTTTTGAACAGGTTGCAGGTAGAGCAATTGCAGGTAATCCATGCCCAATTCGTACTGTTCACCGAAGATGTGGCGCACCAACGACTGGATACATAGAAACTCGCCTTGTTGCGGGCGGTGTCCTATCGGCTCGTAGAGATTCAGGAACTTGTCCACCACGGGACGGTAGTCCACATGGCCGGGGACGGTGCAGAAGCCGTCATACTTCGGCACGGTGGCGAGATAGTCCTTGCCGTAGTCCTGCCGCAATGTCTCGTTGTTCCACACGATGCGTTTCCTCACATAGCCACCGTTCAGACGGGGCTGGTTCACTAACTTGTAGAGGGTCGTACCCACACGGATAAACTCCTCCTTTTCTGTATTTTTCTTGTCCATAGGCACATATTGCTTTATGATTGTCGAATGTTTGTCTGGCGCAAAATTCGGCAATACAAACAAGACGGATTGACAACTCACACGTGACTCACGTAAGATTTTCTTGGATTTGGCTTAAAAGCATACGACAAAAGCCCGAAAAAGGTGCTTCTTCGGACTTTTGTTGGTAATACGTATTGCTGGTAAAACGGCAATACGTCTGTTCAACTGACCACAAATACGTTTTATCAGCAGTACGTTTTATTGATAATGCGTTTTATCGGCAATAGATTGACATATAAAGATTTGTCGGTTTCACTATTTCATGTCGCCATATCATTGGGCTTTATGCTTGATAATTAGACATATTCATATTGTGAATACCCGGCGAAAAGAAGAACATTGTTTTCTCTTTTCGCAAGTACAGCCTTTCAAATATGGCATTGCGCACCTGCTCCGCACCGAAGCTGTTGATGCGGAAAGCAAGCGCGACTACCATCGGAAAACTGAACACATCGGCATAATACCCGTTCTCCAGCCGGACATATCTCTGTCCTTCGTATTCTTTCAATACGCCACTTTTATACACGGCTTTGATGGCGGCATGGAGTGTCGAGACGATTACTCCGAACAGTTCCACCAATTCCGGCTCGCTCATCCAAATACAGGCGACATTTTCCGGCATGATGATATTATCATGTTCGCTTATTGTTATGATACCTCTTTTCATATTCATGTATTCAAGTTATACGAGTTTCATTCTGTCACTGATTTTACTTTCCAGCATTGAAAAATCCTTATCCAACTTCTCCGTAGTTATCTTGGCGTAATGTTGCGTGGTGGTAATCTTTGTATGTCCCAACACCTTACTTACGCTTTCTATCGGCATACCGTTTGAGATAGCCATCACTGCGTACGAGTGCCTACTCATGTGGAATGTCAAGTTCTTGTTTATTCCGCATTCAGCCGCAATCTGTTTCAACAAGACATTCGTCCAGCCGTTTCGATAAAAATTAAACAGGCGGTTCCCTCTGCGGAACGGTTCGTAACGGTCAATGATTTTGCAGGCACTCTCCATCAGCTTTACACGGAATGGAATATTAGTTTTCTGTCGCACCGATGAAATCCACAGACTACCGTTTATAGTGACAAGGTTATCTGTGGTGAGATTCTTGATGTCAATGAACGATATTCCCGTCAGACACCCAAAGACGAACAAGTCACGGACTACTGTCATTGCCGGGTCGTCGAAGCGGTGCGTCATGAGTGTCTGCACTTCTTCCTCCGTGAGGAACTCACGTTCCTTTGTACCGCCGCTGACATAGCTGTTTGCAAAAGGGTCTCTCGGTATCAGCCCGTTCTTGTGTGCATGGGTCACGATCGATCTCAACGGAGTACAATACAGCCTGATTGTGGACTGCTGCACACCAACCTCATTGCGAAGATAAATGCAGAACTGGTCGAGAAAGTCCCCGGTAAGCTCGTTCATGCCGATGTCGTTCCGCTTGTAATAATACTTGATAAAGTTTGCCACATGGGTACGGGAAATAGTATGCTTGTATAAGGTTTCCTTTGTCCTGTCCTTGCCTACACGTTTGGCAAAGTCAGCATTATGCTTGTCGAAAGCACGTAGCAATGTTTCATACTCTGTGCCAATTCCTTGATAGGCATTACGCACCATTTCTGCCGTCACGTATGCCTCCCTGTCGGAAATTCGCTGGTAATGTTTGATTATTTGCGCCTTGATGTTGTCGAGCGCAAAATTGATGTCACGCGCCTCCTTGCTTTTCCCTTTTACTCTGTTGGCTTTGGTGTCCCATTGTTCCACCGCAACGGAATACCTGCAACTGAACTGTGCCTGTGTCCCGTTGATTGTCACTCGTCCCATGATGGGGACAATACCGTTTTTCTCCTTGCTCCTGTTCACGAAGAACAGCACCTTGAATGTCGCTCTCATACTCGTCTGCTTTTTGGTTGCAAAATTAGTTTCACATGCGCTAAATGGCTGAAAGCAAACCTCCGCAGAACGGCGCAAAATCCGCATTAGGCTGTTAAAAACGCTGGTTTTACAGGGTTACGATTTGGAAACCTAACTGTTTCTGCAACCTGCGTAATTTTGCATTTTACCTATTCTGCAAAACTATGAGAAATATAGATTAAATCACTATTACACAAACATTTGGCTTTTTGCGACTTCAAGTGGCGTAAATCAGAGTTTTTTCTACCTGAACAAAAATTTAATAGCCTATATCCTAGCATTAATTATGTAAAATCCTCGTGTAAATACTTCATTTACACATTAGGACATATTTTGATTTAGCAGCTATTTCCTCTTACTTATTCTTGATCATTATTATTCCGGATTGAAATTATTCTATCGGCGTGTATACATATATGTGTGACACTACGATGTGAATATCACTATAACTCGGAATTTAATACTATTTTACCTACTAAATCACATTTATATTATAATGCTACACTTATTTTTATCCACATTGGCCATGATGGGGCTTACTTTCCTCATCGGTTTTTTTGTCGCTGCTATTATTAAAGGAATAGCGCTGGCAGCAGATTCTATGGATTTCTATAGCTCCCACCTATTGGAACTTCAACGTTTAAGAAAAATCAAAAAAGCACGTGCCCGTTTTATCCAATTAGTATGGAATAATTCTCCAGAAGAGATGGAAGCTCTAGGAGACAGCCGTGAAAACTGGAACCGAGGAATGAACAGCGATCTGAGAGGAAAACAGGAAGGTGGTTACTACCATGGTGTCAGTCATGGAGCATCCCAATTAAATCTGATAGATTATTACTATCCGGACACAAAGATGATCTACCTTAAGAAACGGGAGGAAATGCATAATCAGCAACAAAAAAGCACTCATGTGAAAAAGAATCTTTCAATGAATAAATAACCTGAAAATCAACAATTAGATATGGAAAATATAGATTTTGGAATACTTTTCCAAGGCATTGGTACAATGATAGAAAGCGGTTGGTTCCTTGCCTGTGCGCGCGTTTTTTTAATTCTTTTGGGATTTCTACTCATTTATCTAGGTTGGAAAGGAATATTGGAACCCATGGTCATGATTCCAATGGGACTCGGTATGATAGCCATCAATTGTGGAACATTAATCATGCCGGATGGAAATCTAGGCAATCTTTTTCTTGATCCCATGCTCTCGGATACAGACGAATTGATGAATACCATGCAAATAGATTTTCTGCAACCGGTTTACACCCTCACATTCAGTAATGGACTCATCGCTTGTTTCGTCTTCATGGGAATCGGAACCTTGCTAGATGTAGGTTTCCTGCTACAAAAACCTTTTGCTAGTTTGTTTCTGGCACTTTGCGGAGAACTAGGAACCTTTCTCACATTGCCAATTGCCAATGCACTTGGCTTATCGGCACAAGAGAGTGCTTCTGTAGCCATGGTAGGAGGTGCAGATGGTCCGATGGTACTGTTCACTTCATTGGCATTAGCCAAGCATTTGTTTGTACCGATTACCGTGGTAGCTTATCTCTATTTAGGATTGACTTACGGCGGTTATCCCTATTTGGTTAAATTACTGATTCCCAAACGTTTCCGTTCCATCAAAATGACCGTAAAGAAAGCGCCGAAGAATTACGATGCCAAGGTAAAGCTTGCTTTCGCAGCGGTACTCTGCGCTGTACTCTGCTTCCTTTTTCCAGTGGCCTCTCCCCTGTTTTTCTCTCTATTTCTAGGAGTGGCTGTACGTGAATCAGGGATGAAACATATTTATGATTTTGTCAGCGGTCCATTGCTTTACGGTTCTACTTTTATGCTGGGATTATTATTAGGAGTGCTTTGCGACGCTCATCTGCTACTAGATCCTAAAATCTTAAAATTGCTGATACTAGGTATGTTGGCATTGTTACTATCAGGTATCGGAGGTATTTTAGGCGGATATATCATGTACTATATCAAGAAAGGAAATTATAATCCAGTCATTGGCATTGCTGCTGTAAGCTGCGTACCAACTACTGCCAAAGTGGCACAAAAGATTGTCAGTAAAGACAATCCTGATTCATTTATCCTAGGAGATGCACTAGGAGCCAATATATCGGGAGTTATTACTTCAGCAATTATTACAGGTATTTATATCACAATCATCCCGCTATTATGAAACAGCATGAATCCTACCTAATAAATTTCATCCACTTTTAATAATGCTATCATTTTCGCAGAGGGCAGTCCGCGTATCTGCCCTCTGCCACCACTACCAACTAAAAATAATTGGAATGGTGAATTGATTCACATAAAACTCCCGATACCATTTCTTTGAATTGAAATAATACCCCGTACTCCATCTTTCATTCACTAATTGAAGTACCCGCAATGCTTCGGCATCCATTAATGGATCAAGTCCTCTCACCAACTGAAAATCTTTCATTGAACCATCTATATCCACATTGAAACTATAAATCACCCGTCCCTGCTTTCCCGTAGCCTTCATTTCGGGAGTAATTTTCAGATGAGAATTAATAAATTGCGTCAAAGCAACAGTACCACCGGGATAAGAAGAGTATCTATAAGGCTCCCAAGTGATCTTTTCCAAATCTTCCTGTGCGCATTCCCTATATAATAAATAATGCTCCAGATCCTCTTTCCAAAAACGCATAGTTAAAAAATAATCATATGGCACAGATTTTCTGTTTTTCATAGCAGGAATCAACCGGGGAAAATTAGAAAGAATACGTATGGACTCTTTATCAAAAGCCGGATGAGTACCTTTTATCACACGGATATCCACAATTTCTCCTTTTTCATTTACCGTAAAACGGCAAATAGCGACGGCTTTATCCACTTTATCGTCAGGCCAACTCATATTTCCCATAACAAGACTACGAATATCATCAGGAAAGACAGGCATGGAATCGACAAGTTGTCCTCTGCAAGATTCCAGAACTTGCTGCTGCCGCCAAATGCGGTCACTGTAAACATCAGGATTAAAAGGAATATGAAAGACGATAGTAGTATCTATATCTCTACCCGCTTTCTTTGCAGGCTGCCATTCACGCATACCCTCAATCACATCTTCGGCCGCCTTAGCAAACAAGGGGTGAGTGGCTTCAATATATTTACAACGGACAGTCCCCAAACTATCAATGCGGAGCGTACACACAGCTTCACCTGCAATATTGGCCCTTAATAAAGAATCCGGATATACGAGCTGCCACACAGCATAATCCGTAATACCTTTTACTGTAGGATAATATGGCGGGAGATTCATGTTCTTTTGTGCATAAAAAGATAGAAAGGGAAATATGCACCCTATTAATAAAAGTGATAATCTATTATTCATGCCTAAGTCAAGTTTTCACAAAATTAGCGACTACACATGATATAAACAACACCACTAACATTAATATATATAAAAGAAAGCGGAGATACCTCATCGCATCCCCGCTTTCTACATTAAATACTAACTATTAATTATTTTCAGGACGAAGTTTACGTACGGTTACAGCAGTCTGCCACATTTCGCTTTCACGCAATGCCTTCAATTCTTCTTCCAATTTTTCACGATAATCGGGTTTAGAGTTAGAATCGATAGAAATCTGAGCCTCGTTGCCAGTCTTCACACTGTGATATAACTTTTCAACTACGGGTTTGATAGCATCGTGAAATGGGGTCATCCAATCCAATGCACCGCGCTGAGCAGTGGTAGAGCAGTTAGCATACATCCAGTCCATACCATTCTTAGCAAACAAAGGCATCAATGACTGGGTTAATTCTTCTACAGTTTCATTAAATGCTTCAGAAGGACTATGTCCGTTTTCACGCAATACTTCATACTGAGCCAACAACAATCCTTGGATAGCCCCCATTAAAGAACCGCGTTCACCTGTCAGGTCAGAAGTTGCTTCACGCTGGAAAGTCGTTTCGAATAAATAGCCTGAACCGATACCAATACCCAATGCAATAGTACGTTCATAAGCCTTACCGGTTACATCCTGATAGATAGCGTATGAAGAGTTCAAGCCACGACCTTCCAAGAACATGGTACGCAGTGAAGTACCCGAACCTTTAGGAGCTACCATGATCACATCAATATCAGTAGGAGGAACTACCCCTGTACGGTCACTCCAAGTAATGGCAAAGCCATGAGAGAAATAAAGTGCCTTGCCTTGGGTCAAGTAAGGTTTGATAGTCGGCCATACAGACATAACAGCTGCATCAGATAACAGACACATTACGATAGTCGCTTTCTGACAAGCCTCTTCAATACCAAACAGAGTTTCACCCGGAACCCATCCGTCAGCAACTGCTTTTTCATATGTTTTTCCCGGACGCTGACCAACAATTACATTGAAACCATTGTCCCGGAGATTCAAAGACTGCCCCGGTCCCTGTACACCATACCCGATCACAGCGATTGTTTCATCTTTCAATACTTCACGTGCTTTTTCCAAAGGAAATTCATCGCGGATAACTACAGTTTCTGTAACGCCGCCAAAATTCAATTGTGCCATTTTAAATTATAAATTAAAAATTAAAAATTAGATTCTAAATAAATATCACCTTACTACGAACGACAACATCTGTGCCATTCTTCTTCACCTCTATATCATATTCTTTCTCCTCCACTTCCTCGCGGTAGAAACTCAATATATCACCATAATAACTCTCAGCTACATAAGCCATCTCAAAACGTTTAATCCGTTTCTCTTTAAAAAACTCTATAGGAAACAAATCGAGAATATGTTCTATATACTTAATACTGTTCACATGACCATTAATATCAATATCGCTATATCTGGTCTGGTATTCAGAAACCGGAGCTTTCTCTGTCACCTTAATACGACCGGGCTTGCTTATAGGACATTTCTTATCGCATACATAATCAATGATACTACCTCCGTGAAGCGTAAGCAGGTCAGCAGGTTTGCGAGTTTCCATACTGATCATCGCCCATACAGAACGGGCGTATCCGACAGTCTTTCCTTCCTTGTCCAAAATTGCAAAATTACGGTCTGTAAAAAGACGATAAACATTCTCTACCCATGTCTGAATACTGAAACCCTCATATTGACAGGGCATATTCTCTAACTCTACAGCTAAACGGGAAAGTACCCATGTATAATGATTCTCATTGAGCGTAGCAATTCCGAAACCCCGGTCGGCAGCATGAAAGCCGGCACAATTCAGTAAATGATTACCCAACACACTCATGGTCAACTTTCCACTGAAATCACAGTGAAAGGGTTCTGCCACAAATCTGTATGTTCCTACTTTATTCTCACTCATCATTATTCTGTTTTTTGCTGGCGATACTTTTCCTCGCGTTGGGTCAGATATTCGTTCACACGCTCGAAACAGCTGGTAGTAATGGCCACACGTCCCGAACGGACAAACTGCAACACACATCCCAATCCGCGCAACTCCTCATAAAGAGCAGTAATTTCCTCACTCATCCCATTCTTTTCAACAATAGAGAAAACCGGATTCACTTCTACAATGCGGGCACTATAACGGCGGATAACTTTAGATGCCATAGGATTCTCCTGAAATTCAGGAGTAGAAACCTTGTACAAAGCAATCTCATGCTGATAAATCTCACTATCAGTAAAATAATGTGCCTGCAAAACATCTATTTTCTTTTCAATCTGCTTCACCACTTTTTCTATCACATCCTGGGTGGTCCAAGCAGTAATAGTATATTTATGCACCCCCTTGATGGAAGATGCAGAAACATTAAGACTTTCGATATTAATTTGGCGGCGAGTAAACACTGCCGTAATCTGGTTCAGCAAACCGGCGATATTTTCTGAATGAACGATTAATGTATATAATGTCTTGTCCATAATTATTAAATTAGCATTCCAGTAACATCTGATTCACCGAGCCTCCCGGAGGTGTCATCGGCAACACATTTCCCTCTTCTATCACACAAGCTTCCAGCAGGAATGGCCCGTCAGTAGTCAACATTTCATGGATAGCAGCCTGCAATTCCTCACGCTTCATAACACGGCGGGCAGGAATCTCATATGCCTCGGCAATCTTCATATAATCCGGATTCAACATCGGAGTAAATGAATAACGATGACCAAAAAACATAGCTTGCCATTGACGAACATTACCCAAATAGTTATTGTTCAATAAAATAATCTTTACCGGTGCTTTTTGCTCCATGATAGTTCCCAATTCTTGAATATTCATCTGCAAACCGCCATCCCCCATAAATACGCATACAGTACGATCCGGGCGACCGAAAGTAGCGCCTATAGCAGCGGGAAGACCGAATCCCATCGTTCCCAATCCACCCGAAGTTACAATGCTACGGTTCTTACTGTATTTAAAATAACGAGCAGCCATCATTTGGTTCTGTCCTACATCTGTCACCAATACAGCCTCGTTGTTCGAAGCCTCACTTACCGCACGCACCACTTCACCCATATTCAACGCCCCGTCAACAGGATGAATTTCTTTACTGATAACATGTTCATATTCCGTCTTTTCATATTCAGTAAAGCTATCAATCCATTCGGAATGTTCATTCTTCCGGATAAGTTGCGTCAGCATAGCTAGCGTATATTTACAATTACCTAATACGGGTACATCCACTTTTACATTCTTATCTATTTCAGAATGGTCAATATCCAAATGAATCACCTTTGCCTGTTTAGCATATGTATCTAATTTTCCAGTTACACGATCGTCAAAGCGCATACCTACAGCAATCAACACATCACATTCATTAGTTTTGACATTGGGCCCCAGATTTCCATGCATACCTAACATTCCTTTGTTTAAAGGATGCGAAGTTGGTATAGCCGAAAGTCCCAGCAAAGTACAGCCACAAGGCATATCGGCTTTTTCTATAAATGCACGTAACTCATCTTGCGCATTACCTAACTCTACCCCCTGTCCTACCAACACTAATGGCCTTTGAGCATTGTTTATCAATTCGGCAGCCTCCTGAAGAGATTCCTTATCAGGATTAGGTTCTGGATCATAACTACGGATAAAATCAAGCTTCATCGGTTCATAATCCACCATCTCCACTTGTGCATTCTTGGCAAAGTCCAAAACGACAGGACCGGGACGTCCGCTTTTAGCTATATAGAAAGCACGGGCTACAGCCCAAGCTACATCTTCCGCACGACGAATTTGGTAACTCCATTTGGTAATAGGCTGAGTGATGCCCACCAGATCCACTTCCTGAAAAGCATCCGTACCTAAAAAGGAAGCTCCTACCTGCCCGGCAATCACCACGATAGGCGTGCTGTCAATCATAGCATCGGCAATGCCAGTAATGGTATTTGTCGCACCGGGCCCGCTAGTCACCAAACAGACACCAACCTCACCGGATACGCGGGCAAATCCCTGTGCTGCATGGGCAGCTCCTTGTTCATGACGGACCAATATATGGTTCAATGTATTTCTATGATGATATAAAGCATCAAAAGTAGGCATGATAGAACCTCCGGGATATCCGAAAAGAGTTTTCACTCCTTGATACTCCAAAGAACGCATCATCGCCTCTGCTCCTGTTATCTTTTCTTTTGCCATAATTGTTTAGTTGAGAATTGAGAATCAAAAAAATACGATGCCGTACAATCGACCAATGACAACAAATCTATTTTTTTTATTCTCAATTTTTAATTTCTAATTTAGTCAATGATTCTCACTCCTCCTTTATCTGCAGAACTTACCATACTAGCGTATGCCTTCAAGCTTTTAGGAACTTTACGGTCACGGGTCACCGGTGTCATCGGTCGGGCGGCCAATTCTTCGTCACTCAGTTTCACATTGATACTGCGATTCGGAATATCGATTTCAATTATATCACCATCCACTATTTTTCCGATATTACCACCCGCTGCAGCTTCGGGAGAAATATGCCCGATGCTTAATCCCGAAGTTCCTCCACTAAAACGTCCGTCGGTAATCAAAGCACATTCTTTTCCTAAATGCTTGGATTTGATATAAGAAGTAGGATAAAGCATTTCCTGCATACCGGGACCACCTTTCGGACCTTCATGAGTGATAACAACAACATCTCCGCTGACTACTTTTCCTCCTAAAATACCTTCACAAGCAGCATCCTGCGAATCAAACACCTTGGCAGGCCCCGAGAATTTCCAAATACTTTCATCCACTCCGGCCGTTTTCACTACGCAACCATCCTGTGCAATGTTCCCTTTCAAAACGGCCAAACCCCCATCTTTACTATAGGCATGTTGCAAATCGCGGATACAACCATTGGCACGATCTGTATCCAGTTCTTTATAAACAGCATTCTGAGAACCTAACTTTATATTGAATTTGTTTCCCGGAGCACTTGAATAAATACGTTTTGCTTCAGTATCCACTTCTTTCTTACATATATTATATTTTTCGACAGCTTCCGCCAATGTCAGGCCGTCCACTCGTTTCACATCAGTTTTCAGCAAACCACCCTTGGATAATTCTCCCAATATATTAAGGATACCACCGGCACGGTTCACATCCTGGATATGATATTTCTGTGTATTCGGAGCTACTTTACACAAACAAGGCACATGGCGTGAAAGCATATCAATATCATCCATCTTGAAATCTACTTCCGCCTCGTGGGCGATAGCTAAAAGATGGAGCACAGTATTGGTAGAACCACCCATTGCAATATCCAATGTCATGGCATTCAGAAAAGCGTCACGAGTAGCAATGTTGCGTGGTAACACGCTGTCATCTCCCTCCTCATAATATTTATAAGCATTCTTCACTATCAGAGCAGCCGCATCTTTAAACAACTGAGTACGGTTGGCATGAGTCGCCAAAATAGTGCCATTCCCCGGAAGCCCCAGACCAATAGCCTCATTGAGGCAATTCATGGAATTAGCCGTAAACATACCCGAACAGCAACCACAGCCAGGACACGCATTATTTTCAATTTGAGCCACATCCTCATCGCTGACCGATGCATCAGCAGATTTAATCATGGCGTCTATCAAATCAAGATGCTGGTTATTCCATTCTCCCGCTTCCATAGGACCACCCGATACAAAAACAGCCGGTATGTTCAGTCGCATGGCAGCCATCAGCATACCTGGAGTGATTTTGTCACAATTACTGATACACACCATTGCATCCGCCTTGTGAGCATTCACCATATATTCCACGCTGTCGGCAATGATATCACGACTGGGCAGTGAATACAGCATACCATCGTGTCCCATAGCTATTCCGTCATCAATGGCAATCGTATTGAATTCTGCTGCAAAACATCCCAGTTTTTCAATCTCAACTTTCACCTGCTGACCTATTTCATGCAGATGGGTATGTCCCGGAACAAACTGTGTAAACGAATTTACTATGGCTATAATGGGCTTGCCCATCATTTCTTTTTTCATGCCGTTAGCCACCCATAAAGCTCTCGCTCCTGCCATACGGCGACCCTGTGTGCTAAACGAACTGCGTAACTGATTCTTCATCTTATTCTAAATCTATAACGTCCTATACTTATTGAAAAAGCCTTCCTCACCATGTGAGAAAGGCTTCCAATTATTTCTTTATATGTACAACTACACATACACAACCTTTCTCACGCTCCTAGTGTGACCACCACGACGCGAATAATATGCAGGACTGCTAGGTTATTTAGAGTAGTAATATTCATATATCTGTTTTCTTTGTTTCTTTAACGACTGCAAAGGTAAGGCGTTTTTCGTAACAAACAAATAAAATGAAGATTTTTTTTCTTATAAATTATTATTCGTAACTAAATCGAGCTTTAAACAATCATTTTATCACAAATATACACTGTATCTTCCAACGGATAAATAAAAAAGAGAATGCATTGGTTTGCATTCTCTTTTCAGTTCATTTATTTCATTTTATAAATTTACTTATTCGCCACATCTTCCATATAGGAATCCAACCCCTTGTTTTTCAATGTAACATTCAACAACTGTACATACTTCTTGTACTGCTCATTTGTCAATGTACGTTTCATCAGTTTGAAGTTTCCATATACGGCTTCACGCAATTTTTTACCTTGTTTAGCTTCTTTTGCGTAGCTTGCGCTTTGTACTTTGTCAGCAAAATAATCAGAAATATTAGCAACTTCCTCCATCTGACGTGCATCCAAATTCAAATATTTGCTCAACTTTGCGACGTTAACATCTACCTTCCAATCTTTACCTTCTACTTTTTCTCCTGCAAAACTTGTAGCTGACATTCCTAATGCCACTACAACCAACAATACTAAACGTTTCATAATACCTAAAATTTTAATTTGTTAAACCTAAAAACAATTTATTTAGTACCTAAGAACTAAATAATACCTTTTAAAAACAATCTCGTTATCTCTTTCTCTTTACACTGCAAATATAACAACATGCTTTACGACATGTTGTCATATATCCGTTAATTAAAGCAAAAATCTATCAAGGAGAGCGGTTAATTGATTTATATCAAGGATCAAACGCAATCAAAAGCGCATTTATAGTATCATAATAACAAATTTATGTAATATAAACGTAATAACAAAGGATTAAGGGGAATTAATTCGTATCTTTGCCAACAAAAAACTTACGTAAATAGTTTATATTACATTATTATAATAAGAAAACATGGAAAATAAGTACATCACCGTAGCATACAAACTTTATGTAATGCAGGACGGCCAGAAAACATTGGTAGAAGAAGCAACTGTAGAACATCCTTTCCAATTCATATCCGGATTAGGAACCACACTGGAACGCTTTGAAACAGAAATAACAGCCTTAAAGAAGGGTGACAAATTTAAATTTGTCATTCCTACCGCAGAAGCCTACGGAGAATATATGCCCGAAGGTGTGCGCACTGTATCTAAAGATATGTTCACCATTGATGGTGTTTTTGATGAAGAACGCATCTTCCCGGGAGCTGTCATTCCCTTACAGGACAATGAGGGACATCACTTCTACGCTACCGTAAGCGAAGTAACCAATGACACTGTAACTGTAGATTTGAACCATCCTCATGCAGGTAAAGATCTCACTTTTGAAGGTGAAGTAGTAGAATCCCGCACAGCCACTAATGAAGAAATTCAGGAAATGGTAAAAATGATGAGTGGAGAAGGATGCGGCTGTGGTTGTGGTGACTGCGGAGAAGGATGCGGTGATGAAGGTGGATGCGGATGCGGACATTGTCATTAATTTCGTTAAACAATAGATAAAGAAGAGGACGGAACAAAACATCCGCCCTCTTTTTATTATTGATAACGAAACAATACTGATTGGCAGCTTCAGTGTTTCTTCAAACATTTCAAAAAAAAGAACTTGAAGTTTTCAAAAAAGATCTAGTTCTTTTCTATTAAACATCTAGTTCTTTTAAAAAAAGAACTAGACCTTTTTTAAAAACGTCCGGTTCTTTTTGACTATAGGACCGGTTATCTTGATTCATAGGCGAAACAAATGCATTTAGCTGGGTAATAAACACATTTTTCTTCTATTGCAAGACACAGATAATAAGACTAAAGAATAACATAATGTAACAAAGAAGTTAAAAATGAACAGAGAGAATGCCAAACCGTTTGCCCATTCCAAACACTATCTGTATTTTTGGCAGAAATATTCTGATCAAATGAATGAGAATGTCCTTGCCAAATTGAAAATACTCGCAGAATCTGCTAAATATGATGTTTCCTGCTCTAGTAGTGGGACCGTGCGCCGTAACCAATCCGGCGCATTGGGAAACACCGTAGGCGGCTGGGGGATATGCCATAGCTTCGCCGAGGACGGTCGTTGCATATCCTTGCTGAAAATAATGCTGACCAATTATTGTATCTATGACTGTGCCTATTGTATCAATAGAAGAAGCAATGACATTCCCCGTGCCACACTTTCGGTAAGCGAACTGGTAGACCTCACCATCGAATTCTACCGACGCAACTATATAGAAGGGCTTTTCCTCAGTTCCGGCGTTGTACGCAATCCTGATTACACCATGGAAAGGTTGGTACGTGTTGCCAAAGACCTGCGGTTAGTACACAAATTCAACGGATATATTCACCTGAAAAGTATCCCCGGAGCCAGTCGCGAACTAGTCAATGAAGCCGGACTCTACGCCGACCGTCTCAGTGTAAACATAGAAATTCCCAAAGAAGAGAATCTGAAATTACTGGCTCCCGAAAAAGATCACAAAAGTGTATACCAGCCCATGCGCTATATCCAGCAGGGAATACTTACCAACAAAGAAGACCGAAAAAAATTCCGCCATGTTCCACGCTTCGTTCCTGCCGGACAAAGTACGCAGATGATTGTCGGTGCCACAACCGAATCAGACAAAGACATCCTTTATCTTTCTTCTTCACTCTACCAACACCCCACCATGAGGCGCGTCTACTACTCTGGATATATATCCGTAAATACATACGACAAACGGCTTCCGGCACTGAAACAGCCGCCATTGGTACGTGAGAACCGTTTGTATCAAGCCGACTGGCTGTTACGTTTCTATCAATTTAAAGTAGAAGAAATAGTCGATGACTCCTATCCTGATCTAGATTTGGAAATCGACCCCAAATTAGGTTGGGCATTACGGCATCCAGAACAATTTCCTATAGATATAAACCAGGCAGATTACGAAATGATTCTCAGAGTACCGGGTATCGGAATCAAATCGGCAAGACAAATCATCGCGTCACGCCGCTTCTCAAAACTGGGATTCTATGAACTGAAAAAAATAGGTGTAGTGATGAAAAAAGCGCAATACTTCATAACCTGCAACGAACTCCCCACCCGGACTGTTAATGAACTAACTCCGACAGGAGTACGCAGACTGTTAGTACCCAAACCCAAAAAGAAAGTGGACGAACGCCAATTAATACTAAACTTTACTGATAACGAATGATTCTGTTTATCTATGACCATACATTTGAAGGCTTGCTGACTTGCATTTTCGATGCTTACTTCCGCAAAACCTTTCCTGACTTGCTCTTGATGGAAGGCGAGCCGCTACCCTTGTTTTACAATGAAGCCATACACATAGCCACTGATGAAGAGAAAGCCGGACGCGTGTGGCGCGGATTACAGAAAAAAATCTCCAAGCATGCCCTTTTCAGCTTGACCTGCTGCTGGTTATCAGAATTACCAAAGGTGGACGAAATGCTTTTCCACTATATCCAGAAGGCCATAAACTCTCCTCATTCTATTGAGACCAACTTTGCCGATCCTGATGTGCTGGAGCTTGCGAAAATCTATAAAAGAGTAGATGGAGAACGAGTACACCTCATGCAGTTCGTCCGTTTCCAAAAAGCAGCGGACGGAACTTTCTTTGCAGCCGTAAAACCTCAATTCAACGCACTGCCACTGGCTGTGGATCATTTCAAAGACCGTTTTGCCGACCAGCGTTGGCTCATTTATGATGTGAAGCGACAATATGGGTATTACTATAATCTAACAGAGATGGAAGAAGTAACATTTGAAGATCCCCGCCAAGCACATCTGGTCACAGGAATGCTAAATGAAACATTGATGGACAACAATGAGAGATTATTTCAGGAACTTTGGAAAACATATTTCAAGTCCATTTGTATCAAAGAACGTTGGAATCCCCAAAAACACCGGCAAGATATGCCTGTCAGGTATTGGAAATATCTGACGGAGAAACAATAAACAGTTCTTCCGGATATCCCACATCTACTAAAAACAAGGCATGTCCCGGCACAGAACTACCGGCACTACAACGATCTTTATTCTCTATCACCTTCCTGAACCCATCTAAAGTCATTTTACCACGCCCCACTTCCACCAGCGTACCTACCACAGCCCTTACCATATTCCGTAAAAAACGGTCGGCTTTAATAGTAAATACCCATTCTGTTCCACTCACCCGCGTCCATTCAGCATACATAATCCGGCAATTATTCGTCTTCACATCAGTATGCAATTTACTGAAACTGGTAAAATCAGTATAATCAAACAATACACGGGCAGCCTCATTCATTTTCTCAAAATCCAATGAATTAAAAAGTCTCCAAGCATAATGACGGTTAAACGGATCTTTCCGGATAGTCACATAATACTTATAAGTACGATAAGTCGCGTCAAAACGGGCATGCGCATCATCCTTCACCCGCTTCACATCGTAAACCGCTATATCGGAAGGAAGCAAGCGATTCAATTTCTCCGTTATCTGAACACAATCCAACTCCTGGTCATAATCAAAATGCGCGACCATGAGACGTGCATGCACGCCGGCATCAGTACGTCCTGCTCCCACTACCTCTATTTCTTGACGGAGAAAAGTAGAAAAAGCACGCATTAATGTTTCCTGTACACTGTCACCATTGGGCTGAATCTGCCAACCGTGATAATTTGTCCCATCATAAGCCAAATATATGAAATACCGCATCGTAAAGCCTCTAACCAAGTGAAAATTCAATAATTCAGCGGGCTGTTATATGAAAACATCCCTGTTTCAACTCATATTTGATATAGCATTTGTCCGACTTCCGAAGATCACGGAGTACCTCGGCCAATACCAACTTCAGCGTATCCGGACTAACATCCTGCATAGGACGTCCATCCGGATCTTCCACTTTACAAAACCGACGGTAACTGACATCGAAAGTTGTCCCAAAAGCATGAGCTGAATTAGCAGAAGCATTTCCATTGCGACGACGAAGACGTTTCACATCATCTGCCGTACGAAGTACAGAAGTAACAATGATTTGATTAGGATTCAATCCTTTGCAACTCAATGAATCCAAAAAATTGGCTCCTATTGTATCCAATAACGCACTAGCTTGCGGAATCAGAAAAGGAATGGAGTGAGTCAGCGAATCCATAGCATAACGCTCACAAGGTTTTATCTGGACCAATTTACCACCCAATCCCTCTGCTTCCGAACGAGAAGCCAACGGGCGAATTCCTATTTTCTTCGCTACACTGAGATGAGTATCATTCAAATCACCGAAACTACGTTTATAGCTAATTACACCTTTTATATTATGAGGCTCATTCATCTTCATGGACATATCTTTTTCCTTGCAACCGGAAGAAACTGTCAAGGAAAACAAAAGTGACAATAGCGTGCAACATGCACCTTTCATACAATTCATAATCTAACTATCTTTTCAAATTCCTCGCAAAGATAGATTAAAATCCTTTTTCTGAAAAAGCTTATGCAAATAAATTGCCCGGAAAATAAGAACAATGAAAACCTTTCATTAAATTTGCACCCTATAAACAAGTACGTAAAGTACCTAAACTAGTTAAATGATAGAAAAACATATAGTTTTAGAGGATATTGATCCTGTTATATTTTATGGCGTAAACAACGTCAATATGAAAATGATACAAGCTTTGTATCCCAAATTAAAAATTGTGGCACGTGGAAATGTCATCAAAGTATTGGGAGACGAAGAGGAAATGTGTGCTTTTGAAGAGAATATATTGGCTTTGGAAAAGCATTGCGCCCAGTATAATTCACTGAAAGAAGAAGTGATTTTAGATATAGTGAAAGGTCGTTCACCCCAAATAGAGAAAACAGGGGATACTATTGTATTCAGTGTAACAGGAAAACCGATCGTCCCCCGTAGTGAGAACCAATTGAGGCTGGTACAAGAATATGAGAAGAACGATATGCTGTTCGCTATCGGTCCCGCAGGTTCAGGAAAGACCTATACCGCTATTGCCCTTGCTGTCCGTTCTCTGAAAAACAAAGAAATCAAAAAAATTATTTTGAGCCGTCCAGCTGTAGAGGCAGGAGAAAAACTCGGATTTTTACCCGGTGATATGAAAGATAAGATTGACCCTTATCTACAACCACTATATGACGCATTACAAGATATGATTCCCGCCGCCAAGCTAAAAGAATATATGGAACTGAATGTGATTCAAATTGCCCCATTGGCATTTATGCGCGGACGCACCTTGAATGACGCTGTAGTGATATTGGACGAGGCTCAAAATACCACCACCCAGCAAATTAAAATGTTCCTCACTCGTATGGGGATGAACACCAAAATGATTGTAACAGGTGACATGACACAGATAGACTTACCATCTTCACAAACTTCGGGATTGATACAAGCACTAAAAATTCTGAAAGGCGTGAAAGGAATCAGTTTCATCGAACTCAACAAGAAGGACATTGTACGGCACAAACTGGTTACCCGCATTGTGGAAGCATACGAGAAGTTTGAAGAAAAACAGAAAACCCTTCATTCATGCCATTCTGGACGAAGTGAAAAATCTGAAAACATAAAACGAATTTATTGATTTTAATTATAAATAAAGACATGAGTAAAGCATTAACAAGAACAGACTTTAACTTTCCGGGACAGAAAAGTGTGTACCACGGCAAAGTGCGTGATGTATACAACATCAATGACGAAAAGTTAGTAATGGTAGCTACCGACCGTATCTCCGCATTCGACGTAGTTCTGCCTGAAGGTATTCCCTACAAAGGACAAATGCTGAACCAGATTGCAGCCAAATTTCTGGATGCAACTACTGACATCTGCCCCAACTGGAAAATGGCGACCCCAGATCCTATGGTTACCGTAGGAGTTATGTGTCAAGGTTTTCCTGTGGAAATGATTGTCCGTGGTTACCTGTGCGGTAGCGCATGGCGTGCTTACAAAAACGGCGTTCGCGAAATCTGTGGTGTACAACTTCCCGAAGGAATGAAAGAAAACCAGAAATTTCCCGAACCAATCATTACTCCAACCACTAAAGCCGAAATGGGCCTGCATGACGAAGACATCTCTAAGGAAGAAATTCTGAAACAAGGTCTGGCTACTCCCGAAGAATACGAAATATTGGAAAAATATACATTGGCTCTGTTCAAACGCGGTACTGAAATCGCTGCAGAACGCGGACTGATCCTGGTAGATACCAAATACGAATTCGGTAAACACAACGGCACTATTTACCTGATGGATGAGATCCACACTCCGGATTCAAGCCGTTACTTCTATTTGGAAGGTTATGAAGAACGCTTTGCAAAAGGCGAACCTCAAAAACAACTTTCTAAAGAATTCGTACGCGAATGGTTGATGGAAAATGGTTTCCAAGGCAAAGAAGGACAACAAGTTCCCGAAATGACTCCGGAAATCGTAAATTCTATCAGCGAACGCTACATGGAACTGTTCGAGCACATCACCGGCGAAAAATTTGTGAAAGCAGACACTGAAAACATCGCCGCACGTATAGAAAAGAACGTAACCGAATACTTGAAATAAATAAAAATGAAAAATTAAAGATTAAAAGACAAGTACAGGAATCCAAAAATCCTCCACCCTCTCCTTTTAATCTTTAATTTTCAATTTTAATTAAACATGAACTACCCACAAGAAAAAATCAAGCCCTACAACGCTGACGAAAAGAAAAGCGTCCAAGTAGAGAAAATGTTCGACAACATTGCCCCTGCTTACGACCAGTTGAATCATGCCCTTTCATGGAATATTGACAAAAGCTGGCGCCGCAAAGCCATTAACTGGCTGAAACCTTTTCACCCGCAACACATAATGGATGTAGCCACCGGAACGGGCGATTTTGCCATTCAAGCCTGTCAGACACTTCACCCCCAAGAGCTGATAGGTACCGATATATCCGAAGGCATGATGAATGTGGGACGTGAAAAAGTAAAAGCCGCCGGACTGGACAGCCGTATCTCCTTTGCTAAAGAAGACTGTACAGCACTTACCTTTCCCGACAAACGCTTTGACGCTATTACCGTAGCATTCGGTGTACGCAATTTCGAGGACCTTGACAAAGGACTCCGCGAAATGCACCGCGTACTGAAAGACAACGGAAAACTAGTCATATTGGAACTCTCTGAACCCGACTGGTTTCCCATGAAACAGCTATATGCTGTCTATTCTAAAATAGTCATCCCCACTTTGGGCAAGCTACTCTCTAAAGACCGTAGTGCCTACACTTACCTGCCGCAATCCATCAAAGCCTTTCCACAAGGCGAAATAATGACAGACATTATCCGTAAAGCCGGATTCAATCAGGTGAGTTTCAAACGGTTGACGCTAGGTATCTGTACGCTTTATTTAGCAACGAAATAATTTAAAGTATAGAGTTTTATGAAAAAATATGGTTTGATAGGTTATCCGTTAGGACACTCGTTCTCAAAGAACTTTTTCAATGAAAAGTTTCATTCGGAAAACATTGATGCCGAATATGTAAACTTCGAAATCCCATCCATCAAAGAACTGCCTTCTGTGTTATTGGCTAATCCTGATTTAGTAGGGTTCAATGTCACTATACCTTATAAAGAACAAGTCATCTCTTATTTGGACGAACTGGATAAAGATGCGGCAGCCATCGGAGCCGTCAATGTAATCAAAATTGTCCGCCAAAAAGGTAAGACTAAGCTAATAGGCTATAATTCCGATGTGATTGGTTTCACTCAATCTATCGACCCCTTGTTGGAACCCCAGCACAAAAAAGCTCTGATTCTAGGAACAGGAGGTGCCTCGAAAGCAATTGCCTACGGACTGAAAAAATTAGGTTTGGAATGCAAATTCGTATCACGAAACCTGCGTGAAGAAATGCTGACTTACGATCAGCTCACTCCCGAAATCATGGATGAGTATAAAGTAATTGTTAACTGCACTCCTGTAGGTATGTATCCCCGTGCCGATGAATATCCCAATATTCCATACCAATATCTCACACCCAACCATTTGCTTTATGATTTGTTATATAATCCTGACACTACTCTTTTTATGAAAAAGGGGGCAGACAAAGGGGCAATTACCAAAAACGGTTTAGAAATGCTCTTATTGCAAGCCTTTGGTGCATGGGATATATGGAACAAATAGATAAGGTATGAAAAGAAAAAAAATGATTATTGGAACGAGTTGTATATTCGTTCTGCTTATTATAGTCCTATTTGGAGCCAGTCAATATATGCTGGACTATTCCTTACGCCCTAAAAACAGGGGAAAGAATTTAGAAAGTTCCTGGCAATATATGTTTAAGACTTACTCCTATCTAAAACCATGGATAGATAGTCTGAAACAGAACCAAGCACTGAAAGATACCTTTATCTATTCTCCCGACCACGTAAAACTGCATGCTTACTATGTGGCTTCCAGCTGCCCGACAGCCAAAACCGCAGTTATAGTACACGGGTATACAGACAATGCCATCCGCATGATGATGATAGGTTATCTATACAATAAAAAATTGGATTTCAACATCCTCCTACCTGATTTGCGCAATACTGGTCTGAGCGGTGGAAATGCCATACAAATGGGATGGTTAGACCGCAAAGATGTAACACAATGGATGGAGGTTGCCAATCGAATTTACGGTGACAGTACCAGCATGGTAGTACATGGAATCTCGATGGGTGCAGCCACCACTATGATGGTTTCAGGCGAACCGCAACCCGACTATGTGAAATGTTTTGTCGAGGACTGCGGATATACCAGCGTATGGGATCAATTTTCCAAAGAATTGAAAGAACAATTCGGCTTGCCTCAATTCCCGTTAATGTACACTGCCGACTGGTTATGCCAGCTGGAATATGGATGGGGATTCAAAGAAGCATCCGCATTGAAACAGGTAGCCCGATGCCATCTGCCCATGTTCTTTATCCATGGTGATAAAGATGACTACGTACCCACATGGATGGTGTACCAATTGTATGAGGCAAAACCTCAGCCCAAAGCATTATGGATAGTTCCGGAAGCAGACCATGCACATTCCTATCTGTTCAATACCGAAGAATATACCCAAAAAGTAAAAGCATTTGTAGACAAATACATCCAATGAGAAAATTGACATTTTTACTTACTTTTTTCATGCTCCTTGGCTCCGTCCACCTTCAAGCCAAAGAATATGCCATAAAAGACATACCGATGGTACATTTGCAAAACCGTACCCGCTACGTCAGCAATCCCGACGGTATCCTTTCATCAACCGCTGTCACCACTATGGACAGCATCCTCTACGCTTTAGAGCAAAAAACAGGTATACAAACATTAGTGGTAGCGGTAACAGGCATAGAGGGAGGTGATTGTTTTGATTTCGCCCACCGGCTGGGACAGGAAACGGGCGTAGGACAAAAAGAACGTGACAATGGGCTGGTCATCTTGCTTTCCACCGACGAGCGGTGTGTGCAGTTCGCTACTGGATATAGTCTTGAAGGGATATTGCCGGATGCCATCTGCAAACGGATTCAGAACCGCTATATGCTGCCCTATTTCAAGGACAATAACTGGAACGCAGGAATGGTAGCAGGAATACGGGTCGTAAACGGCTATCTGGACGGTTCCATGGAAAATATAAACAATGACGAAAGCGAAGATGATCCTTTGGAATTCATCATCATCTTTTTTGTGATTTTCGGAGGATTTATTGGCATCGGATTATATGCAAACTGGCGTAAAACACGCTGCCCCCATTGCAAAAAACACAAATTGCAACGTCTTTCTTCCAAAGTTATAGACCGAAGTAACGGAACAAAGACTGAAGAAGTAGTATATAAATGCAGAAATTGCGGACATATCCTCAGACGGAAAGAACGGTCGAGAGATGAGAATTACAAAGGTCCCCGAGGAGGAGGTCCGTTCATAGGCGGAATGGGAGGAGGATTTTTTGGTGGCCACGGTGGAAGTGGCGGCGGATTTAGCGGAGGAAGTTTCGGAGGTGGAAGCTTTGGAGGCGGAGGAGCCGGAAGCCGTTTTTAAGAACAAGAATATTCATAATTTTAATAGTATATACATATGAAAAAGTCAACGATTATTGTAATAGTAGTCATTGTATTAATTGCCATTTGGGGAATAACCTCTTATAATGGTATGGTAAAAATGGATGAATCTGTCAGCACAGCGTGGAGCAATGTAGAAAACCAGTACCAACGCCGTTCTGATTTAATCCCCAACTTGGTAAATACAGTAAAGGGATACGCCTCACACGAAAAAGAAACTTTTCAAGCTGTAGTAGACGCCCGTAGCAAAGCCACTCAAATGCAGATCAGCGCCGATGACCTGACTCCCGAAAAAATGCAGGCCTATCAAAAGGCACAAGGCGAAGTAGGTAGTGCGTTGAGCCGCCTGCTCGCTATCACCGAAGCTTATCCCGACTTGAAAGCCAATGAGAACTTCAAAGAGTTGCAAGCACAACTGGAAGGTACAGAAAACCGAATCAGTGTAGAACGCAAAAGATTCAATGACACAGCACGCGCATATAACACAGCTATCCGCACTTTTCCCCGCAATTTGCTTGCAGGTATGTTCGGATTTGACAAACGCCCATATTTTGAATCTGAAGAAGGAGCTGATAAAGCACCTAAAGTAGAATTCTAACTTTTACAAGTCCCTGTTTCCAATCTTAAGAAACAGCTTTCGGGTACGGATTGTAGAAACCATGCAGTTTTTTTATGCCAAACTGTAAAAATCATACAATCCGTACCCTATTTTTATCCATCTCACTAATTTTTCAACAACAATCAAGCATATTATCCCTAAAATCATTATCTTTACGGAAAGAAACTTTTAAAACTACAAGCAATATGTTCAATTCATTTGGTAATATTTTCCGGTTAACCAGTTTCGGTGAATCCCATGGACCGGGAGTAGGCGGCGTCATTGACGGCTTCCCTGCCGGTATTAAGGTTGATATGGATTTCGTTCAGCAGGAACTGAACCGCCGCCGTCCCGGACAGTCATTACTTACCACCAGCCGCAAGGAGCCTGATACAGTGGAATTCCTTTCAGGTATATTCGAAGGCAAGTCCACCGGTTGCCCCATCGGATTTGTGGTATGGAACAAGAACCAACATTCAAACGACTACGAGAATATCAAGAATCTGTTCCGCCCTTCACACGCAGATTATACTTATATGCAAAAATACGGAATCCGTGATTACCGTGGGGGGGGACGTTCATCAGCACGAGAAACCATTTCGCGCGTAGTAGCAGGAGCTTTAGCCAAATTAGCATTGAAACAACTAGGAATCAGTGTCACAGCTTATACCTCACAAGTAGGATCTGTCAAACTTGATAAAGATTACAAAAGCTATAACCTCGAATTGATAGAAACAAACGATGTGCGTTGTCCCGATCCGGGGAAAGCCAAGGAAATGGCAGAGCTTATCTGGAAAATCAAAGGAGAAGGCGATACAATAGGTGGTGTAGTGAGTTGCGTCATCAAAGGATGCCCTATCGGATTAGGCCAACCCGTATTCGGGAAGTTACATGCCGCACTAGGAAATGCCATGTTAAGTATCAATGCCGTAAAAGGTTTCTCTTATGGACAAGGTTTTGACTCCATGGAACTAAAAGGCAGCGAGCAGAATGATGTATTTTATAATAATAATGGAAGAGTAGAAACAAAAAGTAATTATTCCGGAGGAATACAAGGAGGCATCAGCAACGGACAAGACATTTACTTCCGTGTGGCATTCAAACCTGTTGCCACAATTCTGATGGAGCAACATACTGTAAATATCAACGGCACAGACACGACCATGAAAGCCAAAGGACGTCATGACGCCTGCGTGCTGCCGCGTGCCGTCCCCATTGTAGAAGCCATGGCTGCCATGACCATTTTGGATTATTATCTGATAGACAGGACTACACAACTATAAGAATCATTCAATTATGGAAATAAAACAATACATTAAAGAAAATGAAGCGCGCTTCATGGAGGAACTTTTCAGCCTCATCCGCATTCCCAGCATCAGTGCTTTACCCGAACATAAAGACGATATGCTGGCCTGTGCCTTACGTTGGAAAGAACTTTTGTTGGCAGCCGGAGCAGATGAAGCCATAGTAATGCCCTCACAAGGCAATCCATTGGTATTTGCACAAAAGCATGTAAGCAATGATGCTCCTACCCTATTGATTTATGCCCACTATGACGTAATGCCTGCCGAGCCGTTGGGCCTTTGGAAAAGCCAACCTTTTGAACCTGAAATTCGCGACGGACACATTTGGGCACGTGGCGCTGACGATGATAAAGGACAAGCTATGATCCAAGTAAAAGCATTCGAATACGTAGTAAAAAACGGACTGCTGAAACACAATGTGAAATTTATTTTCGAAGGTGAAGAAGAAATAGGTTCTCCCAGTCTGAATACCTTCATCAAGGAACATAAGGAATTGCTGAAAGCCGATGTAATTCTAGTTTCGGATACCAGTATGCTAGGCGCGGACCTTCCCTCTCTGACTACAGGTTTACGAGGTCTGGCTTATTGGGAAATAGAAATGACCGGTCCGAACCGTGACCTTCATTCCGGACACTTCGGCGGAGCGGTAGCTAATCCTATCAATACCCTGTGCAGTATGTTAGCCCAAGTCATTGGCGAAGACGGACACATCACTATCCCCCATTTTTATGACGATGTAGAGAAAGTACCGGCTGCCGAACGTGAGATGATTGCACAAATTCCTTTCGATGAAAAAAAATATATGGAAGCCATTGGCGTAAAAGCACTGAAAGGTGAAAAAGGATATTCCACTTTAGAACGTAATAGCTGCCGTCCCTCTTTTGATATTTGTGGTATCTGGGGCGGATATACAGGTGAAGGTTCAAAAACCGTACTTCCCTCAAAAGCATATGCCAAGGTATCGTGCCGACTGGTTCCACATCAAAACCACGCAGTTATTTCCCAATTGTTTGTGGACTATATCCAGTCTATCGCTCCGGAATATGTACAAGTAAAAGTAACCCCGATGCACGGGGGCGAAGGATATGTATGCCCCATCACCTTGCCCGCCTATCAGGCTGCCGAAAAAGGCTTTGCTAAAGCATTCGGGAAAAAACCACTTGCCGTACGCCGTGGAGGAAGTATTCCTATCATCAGTGATTTTGAACAAATCTTAGGTATAAAGACCGTTCTCATGGGATTCGGGTTGGAAAGTGATGCCATCCATTCGCCTAATGAAAACTTCTCTCTGGATATATTCCGTAAAGGAATTGAAGCTGTGGTAGAATTCCATCTCAATTATTAATCAATAATAAAAATGAATGCGGCAACAATCTTTAAAACTCTGACAACTGTTACTCTTTCAATAACATTACTAATGACAGGAGGTTGTAACAATATGGAAACAAAAAAAGAAGAAACAGGAAAAAACACGGCTATAGAAAATATCTTTGCCCGAAAGAGCGTCCGTGCCTATACATCCCAACCGATAGAAAAAGAGAAAGTGGACTTATTAGTAAAAGCTGCTATGGCTGCACCGACAGCAGTAAACAAGCAGCCTTGGGCTTTCGTGGTAGTGGATGACCGTACAGTATTAGATAAACTAGCCGCCGAACTGCCTTATGCCAAGATGACGGCACAGGCTCCACTAGCCATCGTGGTTTGTGGTGATTTAAGCAAAGCTCTGAACGGAGAAAAAGACCGGTACTGGATGCTAGATTGCTCCGCCGCATCCGAAAATTTGTTACTGGTAGCAGAGTCAATGGGGTTGGGAGCGGTATGGACTGCGGTCTATCCGGAGAACGACCGCATTGCAAAGGTAAGGTCAGTCTTATCTTTACCAGACCATATCATTCCTTTCAATTTGATTCCAGTGGGTTATCCACAACATCGGGAAGAATCTAAAGATAAATTCAAGACCGAAAATATCCATTATAATAAATGGTAAACAAAGGTCTAGAAATATAAATTAAGTCGGCTGGTTTAATATAAATCAGCCGACAATCTCTTTCCATTCATTCATAGTTAATTTTCCTCAATCTCTAGCAGCCTCATCAAGTTTCTTTTTGGTCTTTTCTATCTTGTTTTTAGCTTTATCCAAAGTTTCCCCAACCTCATCAGCTTTATCCTCAATCTGATCCTTGGCATCATCCATCACGTCTTCAACCGATTCTTTGGCTTTTTCTATACGCTCCTCAAATTTATCCTTTCCTTTCTTTTCACCACAAGATGTAACAGCAAACATCGTCATGCACACTAACACTGCAAATAATTGTCTTTTCATACTTTTTCTATTTGATTATAAACTTGATTTTAAACTATGTTCAAATATAAGCATATACCCTATTTCTTACAAATTCAATCTGTTCTTTGCTATATATAAAGTCTAAATCCGACAGGAAAAAAAACTTATCCCATCAAAAAAGCCACCATAGCAAGGTGGCTTTCAATATATTAATAAAACATTCTATATTACCTGTCAAAAACTACTTTGTAGCAGGAGCCGTTTTGGCAGGAGCCGTCTTTATATTAATAAGAATACTATTTTCAACTCCTTCTTTGGTTACATATATTATTCTGTATGCCTTTACCCCTTCTTCTTTTAGAGAAAGAGAAGCACTTTTAAGAGTCGATTCGGGATATTTTTTAGCTATGGCATCTTTAACAGATTGAGGAACCTCTTTCAGGTCTATGTTTTTAAATCCGTCTTCCACAGTAACTGTATCATTCTTTACTTTCATGGTATCATCAGCCATGACAAAAGTTCCTACACCAAAAAGGAATACAAGTGATAAAAATATCTTTTTCATAATGGTTAAATTTAAATGTTTACCTACCGACAGATATCATAAAAGACAAGAAAAATATACATCATATTCAGTCATTTTCCTCCATTAGAATATCTTCGTTAAGTAAGAATACTAAATTAAGAAAACTATATTGAGAACTAAATTATTAAGAAAAGAAGTACATACCAAATATATAAACTAAAGTTTGTGGAAATAAACATTCTTTAATCCACACCAGCTTATGCTTTCACAGCCCTATCTATTCCAACTTTCCTAGCCATTAAGTAAAAAAGCTTCTGTAGAGATAGTTGTACAAACGTTTGGCATAATGCCGCAAAATACGTACTTTTGCGACTCATTTATAAAATACTATTTGAATGAAAGCACTAAAAGAACGCATTTTACGGGACGGAAAATGTTTCGAAGGAGGAATACTGAAAGTAGACAATTTCATCAATCACCAAATGGATCCTATCCTCATGAAATCCATTGCTGTAGAATTTGTACGCCGTTTTGCCTCTACCAATATCAATAAAGTTATGACCATCGAAGCCAGTGGTATAGCTCCCGCCATCATGGTAGGCTACTTACTGGAACTTCCTGTTGTCTTCGCCAAGAAAAAGAAACCCGTCACAATGGAAAATATGCTCACCACCAGTGTATATTCATTTACTAAAGACCGTTCTTATGATGTATGCGTCAGCAAAGATTTCCTGTCCAAAGGAGACCGTGTTCTTTTTATTGACGACTTTCTCGCCAACGGCAATGCAGCCAAGGGGATCATCGATTTGGTAGAAAAAGCCGGGGCCGAACTATCCGGAATGGGATTCATCATCGAAAAAGCATTCCAACATGGCGGAGATTATTTGCGTAATGCAGGTATCCGCGTAGAGTCATTGGCCATCATTGAAAGTCTGGACAATTGTGAAATCAAAATAAGATAATCCCATGCAGGAATCTCAAACCGCCCAATCCAATACCGGACTGATTTACGGATTGAACGACCGCCCTCCTGTACGAGAGGCCATTTTTGCCGCCATACAGCATTTGCTTGCTATTTTTGTGGCCATCATTACTCCGCCTCTTATCATCGCTGGAGCATTAAAACTGGATTTGGAAACGACCAGTTTCCTAGTATCCATGTCTCTCTTTGCCTCAGGTATTTCTACCTTTATCCAATGTAAACGGATAGGAGGTATCGGCACCGGCCTTTTATGTATCCAAGGAACTAGTTTTTCATTTATTGGTCCTATCATCTCGGCAGGTATGCTGGGCGGACTTCCACTGATTTTCGGCACTTGCATCGTGGCATCATCTGTAGAGATGGTCATCAGCCGCATCTTAAAATATACCCGTAAAATAATCACCCCTCTGGTATCAGGTATTGTAGTCACTTTGATTGGAATGAGCCTGATAAAAGTAGGTATCACAGCTTGTGGCGGAGGTGTCTCCGCCCAAAGCAACGGCACTTTCGGAAGTTTTGAGAATCTAGGTCTAGCTCTACTGGTACTCATTCTCATTATCCTTTTTAATAGAAGTTCCAACCGCTACCTACGCATGAGTTCCATCGTTATCGGCTTGATTATAGGATATTTAGTTGCCTGGGGACTCGGTAGAATTGATTTCTCGGCAGTACAAAGTTTTGGTGGTTTCAATATTCCCCTCCCATTCAAATACGGACTGGATTTCGACTTTTCCGCATTCATAGCTTTGGGGTTAGTATTCTTGATAACAGCCATAGAAGCCTATGGAGACATTACTGCCAATTCTCTGATATCAGGAGAACCTGTAGAAGGAAAAGTATTCATCAAACGTGCTTCAGGAGGAATTTTGGCAGACGGATTCAATTCGATGCTGGCAGGTATTCTCAATTCTTTTCCAAACTCCGTTTTCGCGCAAAATAACGGCATGATACAACTGACAGGAGTAGCCAGCCGATATGTAGGCTATTACATTGCAGGTTTCCTTATTTTATTAGGATTATTTCCCAGTGTAGGATTAATTTTCTCCCTAATGCCCGAACCTGTATTGGGAGGCGCTACTTTACTGATGTTCGGAACAGTGGCTTCAGCAGGCATTCGTATTATCGCAGCACAAAAGATTAACCGGAAAGCAACATTAGTCATCGCACTTAGTTTCGCTTTAGGTTTAAGTGTAGAAATGGTTCCTGAAATACTATGTCAATTTCCAGAATCAATAAAGAATATTTTCTCATCCGGCATTACAACAGGTGGAGTTACTGCCATCATTTCAAATGCACTGATACGGATGAAAGAGTAAAAACAAGTAATTTTCTCATAAATTGGAACTAAAGCATTAACTTTCTTTGCAAATCAGCAAAGGAAGGGAGAATAATATATATCTTTGCTCCAAAATATGATTATGACTACAGAGGATTTACAGAACCTATATCAAACCTACCTCGGAGAAGTACCCGAAGAGATTGTAGAATTACCCTCATCCGGTTCCAACAGGCGTTATTTCCGGCTGACCGGAACTAAAAAACTGATTGGCGTATACGGCACCTCCAAAGAAGAAAATGAAGCCTTTCTTTATATGGCAGCACACTTCCGCAAGAAAGGTCTTCCTGTTCCAGAAGTATACATCTGTTCTGAAGACAAGAATTGTTATCTGCAAGAAGATTTAGGAGATATCCTTTTATTCAACGCTATTGAAAAAGGGCGGGCGACCAGCGTCTTCTCCGAAGAGGAGAAAGAAATGCTGCGCAAGACCATCCGCTTACTGCCTTCTATCCAATTTGCCGGAGCAGACGGCTTTGATTTTTCACACTGTTATCCCCAAGCCGAATTCAACCAACGTTCTATCCTTTGGGACTTGAACTATTTTAAATACTGCTTTTTGAAAGCTACCGGGCTGGAGTTCCAAGAAGACAAGCTGGAAGATGACTTTCAAAAAATGAGTGATGTACTGCTACGCAGTTCTTCCGCCACTTTTATGTATCGGGATTTCCAAAGCAGAAACGTGATGATAAAGGATGGAGCACCCTGGTTCATTGATTTCCAGGGAGGACGTAAAGGACCGTTTTTCTATGATGTAGCCTCTTTCTTATGGCAGGCTAAAGCTAAATTTCCCGAAACTCTGCGCAATGAACTGTTGGAAGAATATATAGACGCCCTATGTAAATATAAACCCGTAGACCGTGATTATTTCTTCAACCAACTGCGTCATTTCGTGCTCTTCCGCACCTTGCAAGTATTGGGAGCTTACGGTTTCCGTGGCTATTTCGAAAAGAAGCCACATTTTATCCAAAGTGTACCATACGCCATTGAGAACCTGAGGCAATTACTTCATAATGAATATCCCGAGTATCCCTATTTATGCTCCGTACTAAGGGAACTTACCGAACTGAAGCAGTTCAAGGATGATTTGAAGAAACGGCAACTCACAGTGAAAGTCATGAGTTTCGCCTATAAGAAAGGTATTCCCGATGATCCTACAGGCAACGGTGGAGGGTATGTCTTCGATTGCCGCGCCGTAAATAATCCCGGAAAATACGAACGTTATAAACCTTTCACCGGGCTGGATGAGCCGGTCATTCGCTTTCTGGAAGAAGACGGTGAAATATTCCCATTTCTGGATGCTGCTTATTCTTTAGTAGACGCTTCGGTAAAACGATATATGGAACGCGGATTCAGTAACTTATCTATATGTTTTGGCTGCACAGGAGGACAACATCGTTCTGTTTATTCGGCACAACACATGGCAGAACACCTCAATAAAAAATTCGGTATAAAAGTAGAGTTAATACACCGAGAACAGAATATAGAACAAACATTTGAAAGAACATTATGAAAGCAATGATTTTTGCAGCCGGACTAGGCAGCCGACTTAAACCTTTAACAGACACCCGGCCTAAAGCATTAATAACGGTGGGTGGAAAAACCATGTTAGAGCACATCATCTTAAAACTGAAAGCAGCAGGATTTGATGAAATAGTAATCAATGTACACCACTTTTCCAATCAGATTCTCGCTTTTCTGGAAGCTAACCAGAACTTCGGAATCGATATACAAATCTCGGACGAGACAGACTGTCTGCTTGATACGGGCGGCGGTTTGGAAAGAGCATACTACTTATTACATCATCCTGAGGATATGTTTACCAAAGAAGGCGAAACTCCGTATGAACTGATATTCGAAAATCTGATGAAAGGAATGGATGAGGAAGAAATAATCGAAAGAGGCTTAGGAATTATGCGGAAAGAATGCTACTTGCTCCACAATGTAGATATCCTTTCCAATTGCGATTTTGAAAGTCTTATGTATTATCATCAGAATAGTTCTAACATCAATGCCACCCTTTTAGTCAGCCCACGCAAGACCTCCCGTTATCTGTTGTTTAATGACGACAATCTGTTACGTGGCTGGGTCAATAAAGACACCATGGAAACCAAACCGGCAGGACTCCGGTATAAAGAAGGGGAATATCGGGAATACGCCTATAGCGGGATACAAGTGACTACTCCTAAAATTTTAAATCTCCTTCCCAGAGGAAAATATTCCATTATCGATTTCTATCTCTCCATATGTCACAGAGTCGACATCCAGTGCTATGTAGAAGATGATTTGCAATTGCTTGATATCGGTAAACCGGAAAATCTGGAAAAAGCGGAAGAGTTTCTCAGTAAATTATAACCAGTCCAAGAAATATATCCAACAAAACAGCTTCTTATTCTTTCGGATAAAATGGGCAGATAAAAAAAGTCGTAACTTTATGAAGTGCCCCCCAAAAGTTTTGTGTCTAACTTTTGGGGGACACTTCATTATGACCAAAGGTTCAATTTATTTTTTTGAGCTTCCTCCAAAGATACCGTTTTTACCTGTTTGGTACTGTTTTTCAGACGAAGTTCCTCATATTCTTTGTTCAGCCTTTCCACAAATTCAGAAGAAGATTCCGGATTCAGCAAACGGGCGGCTACCAAGGCATTCTGTGAAGCATCTTTCATGTGAATGACCGGACCTCCATAAACAGGTGCTATTTTCAAGGCAGTATGCAGCTTGGAAGTAGTGGCTCCTCCAATCATAATGGGAATGTCCAGCCCCGCACGCTTTAACTCTACAGCCACATGCGCCATTTCTTCCAATGATGGAGTAATCAGCCCGCTTAATCCTATTATATCCACCTTTTCCTCTATAGCCTTCCGGACTATCATTTCAGCAGGAACCATCACGCCAAGGTCTATAATTTCATAGTTATTACAAGCCATGACCACTGATACGATATTCTTCCCAATATCATGCACATCCCCTTTTACGGTAGCCATCAATACCTTTCCAGCGCTGCGGGCACCTTCTTGTTTATCAGCCTCAATAAGAGGTTGCAAAATAGCTACTGCCTTTTTCATGGTACGAGCAGTCTTCACAACTTGCGGTAAGAACATTTTCCCTGCTCCAAACAGCTCTCCTACCCTATTCATACCTTCCATCAACGGACCTTCAATAATATCCACCGCCTTAGGATATAGTTTCACCGCTTCCGCCAAATCTTCTTCCAAGTGATCACCAATACCTTTTATCAAGGCATACTGAAGACGTTTCTCTACCATCGGTTCCTCACGCCACACATCCTGCTTTACGGCTTCTGTTCCGGTCGCCGTATTTTTCAATGCCTCAGCAGTTTCTATCAAACGTTCGGCAGCATCGGGCCTACGGTTTAAGACTACATCCTCTATCCGTTCCAGCACATCAGCAGGAATATCTGTATAAAGCACCGAAGTAGCAGGATTTACAATACCCATATCCATACCTTGACGAATAGCATGATAAAGGAATACGGCATGCATTGCCTCACGGATATAATTATTTCCACGGAAAGAGAACGACAGATTGCTCACACCACCACTGATATGTGCTCCGGGTAAATTCTTCTTTATCCATCCGGTGGCATTGATAAAGTCTACCGCATAATTATTATGCTCTTCAATACCAGTAGCCACAGCCAGTACATTGGGATCGAAAATGATATCATGAGGATTAAAGCCTACCTGCTCCGTCAATATTTTATAAGCACGGGCACATACTTCAATTTTACGTTCAAAAGTATCTGCCTGTCCTTTCTCATCAAAAGCCATCACCACAGTGGCAGCTCCCAATTTCTTTATCAGACGGGCATGTTCTATAAATTTCTCCTCCCCCTCCTTCAAAGAAATAGAATTGACAATAGATTTTCCTTGCAGACATTTCAGTCCGGCCTCAATGACTTCCCACTTGGAAGAGTCAATCATGATGGGTACACGGGCTATATCAGGCTCGGACATGACCAGATTCAAGAAAGTAGTCATCTCCTCCCGGGCATCCAGCAAACCGTCATCCATATTCACATCAATCACCAAAGCACCGTCTTCCACCTGCTTGCGGGCGATACTTAGCGCTTCCTCATATTTCTTTTCATTGATTAAACGGAGAAATTTACGGGATCCGGCCACATTGCAACGCTCACCTACATTAATAAAATTCATTTCGGGAGTCTGCTCCAACAGTTCCAACCCGGAAAGCCACAGCCTCTCAGGAGTGGTGGCAGGGATATGAGGAGGCACCCAGGCAGAACCGGAAACAATCAATTCCTGATATTTTGCAATATATTCCTCCGTTGTACCACAACAACCACCGATAATGTTCACTAATCCTTCATCGATATATTCCTTCACTTCTGAAGCCATTTCCTCTGGAGTCTGGTCATACTGTCCCAAACTGTTGGGAAGTCCGGCATTGGGATAAGCACTTATATAATAAGGTGCGCGTGCGGCCAGCCCTTCCAAAAAAGGTTTCAATTGTTTCGCTCCGAATGAGCAGTTCAGACCGATAGAAAAAATAGGCGCGTGCTGTACGGATGCCAAAAAAGCATCCAATGTTTGCCCCGAAAGAGTACGTCCTGCAATATCCGAAACAGTAACAGAAAGCATAAGAGGAACCTCGCGCCCTGTCTTCTTCATTGCCGTTTCCGCAGCATAAATGGCCGCTTTGGCATTCAGGGAATCGAAAATGGTTTCTATCAGAAGCGCATCCACCCCTCCTTCCAGCAGGGCCTCCATTTGTTCCTGATAGGCGGTGGCCAGTTCATCGTATGTCAAAGCACGCAAGGCCGGATTATTGACATCCGGACTCATGGAACAAGTCTTGTTAGTAGGACCTACCGAACCTGCTACAAATCTAGGTTTACGAGGGGTCTTCGCGGTATATTCATCGGCCAGTTCGCGAGCAAGTCTGGCAGCGGCCAGATTAATCTCACGACACAAATCCTGCATATGATAGTCTGCCATCGAAATCCGTTGGGCATTGAACGTATTTGTTTCAATAATATCAGCTCCCGCTTCTAGGTATTTGCGGTGAATGTCCTTTATCACATCCGGACGGGTAAGGCAAAGCAAATCATTATTACCTTTCATTTGTCCGGGTATCCCGGCAAAACGCTCTCCGCGAAAATCCTGTTCGGACAGGTTGTACCGTTGTATCATGGTTCCCATCGCACCGTCAAGGATGAGGACCCGCTCGTTGATTATTTGTTTTAATGTAGCCATAGGTCTATTTTTTAGGCACGAATTACACGGACAACACGGATTTCCTCTGTGGTTGCTACAACCGGGAACCGTGAAATTCATGTAATCCGTGCCTAATTATTATAAAATATTTATCTTTTAAACATACGGTCCATTTCGCGACGGTCGTCTTTTTCTTTCAACGACTCGCGCTTATCATATTGTTTTTTACCTTTTGCCAATGCGACAACCAACTTTGCCAGTCCTTTTTCATTAATAAACAGACGGACAGGAACAATCGTAAAACCGGGATTCTTTCCGGCTTCTTCCAATTTTCGCAGTTCTTTCTTGCTCAACAATAATTTGCGTTCTCGACGGGCGGAGTGGTTATTATATGAACCATAGAAGTACTCGGCAATGTGCATATTCTTCACCCACAACTCGCCTTGCACAAAATAACAATAGGTATCTACCAAGCTGGCTTTGCCCAAACGGATGGATTTTATCTCAGTTCCCGTGAGCACGATACCTGCCGTGTACGTATCGATAAATTCATAATCGAACGATGCACGCTTATTCTTTATATTAACAGGAGTCGGTTTCATTAATTCAAAATAACAGATAACTCATTAAACACAGCGGCAATCAATGCCGGACAAACAATTATAATAACTGAAGCAATCAAGGTGTATCGTGTCAGTTTCTCTTCATTTACCTTCATCAGGGTACGTGCACCTTCGAACACCACAAATACGGTGTAAAATTGCAATATCCAATGAAGGATGGAAATAGAAAACAACCCGCTGACAATATCGAGCACAAAAGTCACTACCATAGAATAACCTACAAACTGCTGATTTAGTTCATACTGGTCTTCACGCCCTAAAAGTTTCTTGCCCAATTGGTCTATGGCGTATGCCGCCAAAAAATATCCTCCAAACAAGGATACAAATATAGCACAACATCGTGTCATCGCTATTTGGAAAGCAGCGACTCCTTCCGTATTTCCTATGAATGTACCTATAAAAACGGATAAACCACATAAGCCTATCATGGGATAAACAAATGCTCCCAACACTTTACGCCTATCCTCTTCTCTGCTAATTTCCTCCCACACTTTTGCCGGAGACGAAATCAACGCTATTACTCGCTTAAATAAATCTTTGTAGTTCAATGCCTAATCTATTTACCTCTGTTCAACTTCAATGAAATGCAAAGGTAATTAATTCACTGGAATAAACGAATAAAAAACGCATACTTCTCTTGGGGGAATCAAAAAATAAGAGTACTTTTATTATAAATTTAGAAGAAGGACAAATATAACTAAGGCAAAATGACAAAAGAAAAAACTTTGAAAGCTTTAGAATATAAAAAAACTAAATGTTAATTTAAAAGAAGGATGTCTGGGAATTTTCTCTCCATAGGGAATGCATAGCTTTATAATCAGGTTCATCCTTAAAAGATCTTATCCATACCTCTAAACCTTTCTTGCCGTATGGTTAAGGGTTTTCTTCCTGCCTGTTTTATCTCCGCAAGCCTTTGGAGTTAACTCCATAGTCTTGGGAGATAACTCCAAAACTTATGGAGATAACTCCAAAGGCTATGGAGATAGAATACATCCGCATAAAAAGGTTTAATCAAGAGATAGAAAATGTTTATGCAACAGGAACGAATGCGATATGTTGTTATTACGGCAGCAGAAAGATCGAACCGTTTAAAAATTCATGTTAACTCTTTTCACATGCAGGAGGTATATACTGAATCTAAAGAAAGATATGAACAGGAAAATAAGAAGTAGTCCCCGTCAAATTTCTATCCCCCTTATCTTATGAATTGAACCATATAGTTCCATTAAATAAAAAATCCCCTTCAACCGTAGCTGAAGAGGATTTTACTATATAATAAAATATCATTAATAGCTTGCTTGCATATTCGAAGCACTACATTTCACTGTAGAAACAAGTTCTTTATCATTTTCTCCCTTTGCCGTCACCTTAACTACAATAGTATCACTCTTAGGCACTACTTGATCGAAAATATCACGAAATTTCATATCATTAAAAGGCATATGGAAACTAATCAAAGCACTCCCTGTCTGATAAGCATCATCAGCTCCTTTGGTCTGTTGAAGTTTTGTCACCAATGTATCCTCTTTGGCTTCTACAGCATATAAATGGAAATCGTTCATACTCAGCTGTTCTTTAGTTTTAAAAGTAAAAGGTACGTTAACATATCCATTTATGGCCCATATCTTATTATTAGAATCTTCCAATGACACTAGTGCATAATCAGTTCTCAATGTATCAGACTGAACATTAAAATCTTTATAATTCAAAATAGCCAATACGCCAACTTCACTTACCTTATAAGACTTTTTCCCTTCTGTAATTGCTTCTCCTTCCATCAATTTGATCCCTACCTGCGCACGCTTGTAATAACTGCCGTCAGATGCCTTAAGACCAGCCAATACACTTGAAGCCACTGGAGTATAAGTATATCCCCATGCATCTCCTTTCAGAACGGTTCCACCAAAAATACTACCTTCTTCCACAGTAACGATCTCATAAAGATCATAATTGGAGCCGCTATCACCATCATTCAAACAAGAACTAAAAGTAAACACCGATACTAACCCAGCAAATATTGCTGCCAATTTCATTTTTTTCATTTTCTTCTTTATAATTATTAGGGTTTGCAAAATTAAATAAAAGAACCGGTTTCCAAGAAAGAAACTTAATTCTTTTTATTGTTTTAATGATTAAATGAAAAATTGGCTTAAATACTGCGTCGTCACTTACTTTTTAACATTATTTTTTATTCATATCTCATTCTCTGATAAGACTTGCTTTATCTTTTGTTTTAGCTATTTTTTCCACTGAGATTCACTTGTAATCTATCTGCCATTAACCCATTAATAAAAATTAATACATAAAAGAACAAGCAGTTTAGCTATAGTACCACTTTATTTCCTATCTTTGAAACAAAACACCCATTAACCATAAAATCTAGAATATTATGCTAATACTCAAGAAATCATGTAAAGCATTGATCACCGCCCTATGTACATTGTTTATATACTCTTGCAGCAGCAATGATAAACTGGATATCAACAATTATCAGTTGCAATCCATTCAATGGAAACTTAGTGCAGATGATGCCGAGAAAGTCGATACAATTGAGTTGCCTCCTAAAATAACCAGCAACAATACAGAAGAACCTATGTCTATCACTTTTTCATTTGAAAAAAACATAAAAGAGACATCACAATTTTACAGTGACGACCCGGAACTATTCAATTCTTTGACTTTAAAAGAGAATATATTGGTTGATATTACAGCTAATGCCAGTACCTTGAGTTCTGAATATAGAAAATTATCATCCGACTTACATGCACCTCTGTCCCTTAACGAAACAGTGCTTTCCCCTCTATATAAATCAAAAGAAACACTAAAACTTTCTCCACATACAAAAGTAACGACTGAATGTAAAATATATATCAAAGAATATACAGCAACCTATTTGGCTATTTTTGCAAATGACAAAGGAGAAACTATAGAGATGAGTGGCAAATGGAAAGGAGCATTCAATAAAGGTTCCAAGGTTACTTATATTCTTAAAGATATAAAATGAAACATTTGAATTTAATATAGGGTAATGAAGTGGACTACAGCATAACCAATCCTCATCTACCCTATATTTTTCAAGAACATTTTTTTAAATCAGCCTATGACTAAAAGAATCGGCATAAATATATAGTTAAATATGTAATCTACATGATACCTGTATATTATTTTTGCCGATAAGATAAATTTCCATTCCTACCGATTCGGTAAAATAAACTATTTATGAACACTGTATTCTTCAACGAATACATCCAAACAAGCCCTAAATTTATGACCGATTTCACCCCGTGGACACTCTTTGTCGATACAGGCATCATCTCAGTATTGCTACTGCTCGGCAAACTCATGAGAGTAAAAATAAGATTCATCCAAAAGCTGTTCATTCCCCCCAGTCTGTTGGCCGGGTTTATGGGACTGGCCTTGGGACCTCACGGTTTCGGCATCATTCCTCTTTCCACCCAAACAGGAACTTATGCCGGCATATTGATAGCCTTCATTTTCGGTGCCCTCCCCCTCACCTCACAAAAGGCAGCTAAAGGAGATGCAGACAATATAGGCAGCATGTGGGCATATTCACAGGCAGGAATGTTGTTGCAATGGGCTTTTGGGGGACTGTTGGGATTGCTTGTCTTAAACCGGATATGGCCCTTGAACCCTGCCTTCGGCATCACTATGCCAAGCGGCTATTGCGGCGGGCACGGTACAGCAGCAGCCATCGGACAGGCTTTCAGCCAGTTCGGATATGACGAAATTCTAACTTTGGCCATGACTGCCGCCACCTTCGGTATCGTAGCAGCAGTCATTATCGGATTGATCATTATAAAATGGGGGACAAAGAAAGGGCACACCTCCTTCCTCGCCAATTACGATGACCTTCCTCACGAATTACAGACAGGTCTGTTGCCCGGTGACAAACGGGAAAGTATGGGTAAAAGTTCCTGCTCTTCCATCTCCATTGACTCACTGACCTTCAATCTTATCATTGTAACAGTGATAGCATTAGGCGGATACTGTATCAGCAAAACAGTATCCCATTTTATGCCGGGGTTTGAATTGCCGGTATTCAGTTGTGCATTTGTGGTGGGTATGTTCATCAAAAAGATATTCGACAAAACAAAGACCAGTGATTATCTCTGCCCGCAAACCATAGGACACATCAGCGGAACTTTTACCGATTTTCTGGTAGCTTTTGGAATTGCTTCCATTAAAATATCTGTTGTAATAGAGTACATCATACCCTTATTAATTCTGTTAGTCTCAGGATTAATTGCAACCCTGATTTATGTTCTGGTCATGGCTCGCAAATTAATGAAAGACTGTTGGTTCGAGAAAGCTATCTTCACATGGGGATGGTTTACTGGAACTATGGCTATGGGCATTGCATTGCTCCGCGTTGCAGACCCCAAAATGCGCAGCCGATGCCTGGATAACTATGCACTGGCTTACTTGTTCATCGCCCCGGTAGAGATTTCCCTGATAACTTTTGCTCCGGTAGCTTTCTTGAACGGTTACGGGCTGATGTTTACAGGAATCTGCCTAGCGGCAGGACTTGCCGTGCTGGCAACCGCTTATATCAAAGGCTGGTCTATCAAAAAACAATAAATGACACAGGAATAACAAAACAGAAAAAAGTAAGTTAACTTACTTGACCAAACAACATAGGTTCGTCAGCCAACGAACTATCTTACTTAGCCATTGAAGCCAATTTACTTTTTTATATCAAAACTCATGAGTCTATACCAGGCAAACGTACGCAAAAGTCCTTGTCATACAATCTCCGCAAACTCCTCAATATGATTGTCCACATATTCTGCAATCCGGGCAGTTACCGACTCTTCCATATCCATGAACTGCTCTTCCAACTCATCAAAGGCCTCGTATTGCTCATACATTGCCATAAATTCCTCATCATCCCTGTCCTTTTCCAAATCAGCACGGTTCTCATCATATATTTTCTTCGCGCTATAAATCAATTTGGCAAATTCTTTCGCTCCAAACTGCCGCATTGCTTTTGCAAAAGGATTATCAAAGATATAAGGTCCAAAACCATTCTGTATCAATTGTACAAAACCACCTTCATTTATTTCTTCACGCAAGAAATGATACCCCAACAATGAATGCTGGTAACCATTGAGCAAAGGCATTGTTTCCGCATTGACAACACCCCCTGTCACCTCTAGGTATTTATCTATAAACACCTTCAAAAAACCATCCATACCCTCTTCCGCACCTCGGCGCAAAGCTTCGTCTGTAATTGCTATTTTATTTGCTTCCATTCCTATCATTGTAATATAGGTACAAAGATAGAGGTTTCATCGGAAAGAAAAAACATTTTGGCAACTCTAGTTTGCAAAATGCTGTCCTACAATAAATTTATTTTATTTAAAGATAAAAAGTGACGGGCAACAAGTTGCAGAAAAGAATAAAACGACTAACTTTGTGGGCGAAAAGAATAACCAATCTTTTCACGTGGTTTACGAATATTTATTTTATTACCAAAAAACGTAAAGAATATGACTTATTCACACGAAGTAGAACACATGTGTGTTGTGAAAAAAGGTCCTAATCACGGACCAGCTCCTATTCCTGAAGAAGGAAAGTGGGTAAAATCAAAAGAAATTAAAGACATCTCTGGTTTGACACACGGTATTGGCTGGTGTGCTCCTCAGCAGGGTGCTTGTAAACTAACCCTTAACGTAAAAGAAGGTATCATCCAGGAAGCATTGGTAGAAACTATCGGTTGCTCAGGTATGACTCACTCGGCTGCCATGGCTGCTGAAATCCTTCCGGGAAAGACTGTATTGGAAGCATTGAACACCGACTTGGTTTGTGACGCTATCAACACAGCAATGCGCGAACTATTCCTTCAAATCGTTTACGGACGTACTCAGTCGGCTTTCTCAGAAGGCGGTCTGATTATCGGTGCCGGTCTGGAAGACTTGGGTAAAGGTCTTCGCAGCCAGGTAGGTACTTTGTATGGTACTTTGGCTAAAGGTCCCCGTTACCTTGAAATGGCTGAAGGTTACATCAAGAACGTATTCCTGGATAAGAACGACGAAATCTGCGGTTACGAATTCGTTCACATGGGTAAGTTCATGGACGAAATCAAGAAGGGTACTGATGCTAACGAAGCGTTGAAAAAAGTTACAGGTACTTACGGACGTGTAACTGAAGAACAGGGAGCTGTTAAGAAAATTGATCCACGTCACGAATAATTATAAGGAGGAAAGAATATGATTAGAGAAGTAAAATTCGAAAGCCAAGACCGTCGTATCAAACAGATCATTGCTGCTTTGAACGAAAACGGCATCAAAGACATCGAAGAAGCTAACGCAATCTGCGAAGCTGCCGGACTTGATCCTTATAAAACTTGTGAAGAAACTCAGCCTATCTGTTTCGAAAATGCCAAGTGGGCTTACGTAGTAGGTTCTGCCATTGCATTGAAGAAAGGTTGCAAAAACGCTGCTGAAGCTGCCGAAGCTATCGGTATCGGTCTGCAGGCATTCTGCATTCCGGGTTCTGTAGCCGACGACCGTAAAGTAGGTATCGGTCACGGTAACCTGGCTGCTATGTTGCTGCGCGAAGAAACTAAATGTTTCGCATTCCTGGCAGGTCACGAATCATTCGCTGCTGCCGAAGGTGCTATCAAAATCGCTGCAAAAGCAGACAAAGTACGTAAAGAACCTCTGCGTTGCATCTTGAACGGTTTGGGCAAAGACGCTGCACAGATCATCTCTCGTATCAACGGATTTACATACGTTCAGACTGAATTCGATTATTTCACAGGTGAACTGAAAGTAGTTCGTGAAATCGCTTATTCTGACGGTCCTCGTGCAAAAGTAAAATGCTACGGAGCCGATGATGTTCGCGAAGGTGTAGCTATCATGTGGAAAGAAGGTGTAGACGTATCTATCACCGGTAACTCTACTAACCCGACTCGTTTCCAACATCCGGTTGCAGGTACTTACAAGAAAGAACGTGTTCTTGCAGGTAAGCCTTATTTCTCAGTTGCATCAGGTGGTGGTACAGGTCGTACTCTTCACCCGGACAACATGGCTGCCGGTCCTGCTTCTTACGGCATGACAGACACTATGGGTCGTATGCACTCAGACGCTCAATTCGCTGGTTCTTCATCAGTTCCTGCTCACGTAGAAATGATGGGATTCCTGGGTATCGGTAACAACCCGATGGTAGGTTGTACAGTAGCTTGTGCGGTTGACGTGGCTACTGCTTTGAGCAAGTAATTTAAGTTACTATATATAGATAAACTCCTGTAATCCTTGTGGTTGCAGGAGTTTTTTATTTGTGGTAACTTGGCTTAGATAACAGATTGAAGCACCTTGCATCACCCATTATTGAGAGCTAATGAATAGTGAATCGGTAAGGGGGTAACAAGCTAAATTCTGTCTTATTTAAGTCAGAACACCCCATGTAAAGAGTAGCCAATTACCTCTCAAATCAAGCCATAAACAGGTTACTTTTGCAGCCGATTTGCAGCCGAATTTGCCATTCTTAAAAAACGGCTGCAAGAATTGGCATAATCAACTATAATACAATGCGATACACTCCATATAACATTTAATTTAAAATGGAGAAACATTGTACAATGGTGTACTTCTCATTAAGAGAAAGTAAGCAAAACAAGAAAGGTCTATCACCTATTGAAGTTTCAATCACCACTAACGGCAAGAGAATCTACTTTAGTACAGGTAAGCACGTACCTGCTGCCGATTGGAACAAAGAGAAGCAAGCTGTAAAAGGTAAGAGTGAAGAAGCACAGCTAATCAACGGTTATCTGATTCAACTACGGAATAAGATATATCAGAAAGAGATTGAGCTACTCCAAAAGGGTTACCTTATCACTGCTGAACTATTAAAAGAAGCTATCACAGATAAAGTAGAAGCTCTGAATGAGAAAACTTTATTGGAACTTCTGGAAGAACATAACACAGAACGCAAAGCAATGGTAGGTAAAACTGTTGCCCCTGCCACTTATTGGGTGTTTGAATATACAGGCAGACTGTTCAAAGAGTTTATTCAGAAGAAATATGAACGTAAGGATTTATATTTAAGAGAGATAAACTTAGGCTTCATTCAAGGATTCCATGCTTACCTTTTAGGAGAGAAGAAGATGGGACAAAACTCCTGCACCAAACATTTAAAGTTTTTAAAGAAGCTGCTGAATTTAGCTGTTGCCAACTCCTATATATCCTACAATCCTGTAAATGTTTATAAGGTAGAACGCGAACCCGTAGATATAGATTTCTTAGACGAAGAAGAATTGAGGAAGATTATCAACTTTGATACTCCCCTGCCAAGATTGGAGCGAGCTAAAGATATGTTCCTCTTTGGATGTTTCACTGGGCTTAGTTACATTGACATTAAGACCTTGACACCAGAACACTTTGAAAAAGACAATGCAGGCAGAATATGGATTAAGAAACGTAGAGTTAAGACAGGAGTTCTATCACGCATTCCCCTACTCCCTATCGCCAAACTAATATTGGATAAGTACAAAGGTGGAGATAAGCTACTCCCTATTCAAGACCCTGCGGACATCAACAAATATCTAAAGGATATAGCTAT